>Ga0213836_100059_pt1 | contig 128617 bp, 107 predicted proteins | sample SWPATP03_FD_160578 | JGI IMG/M metagenome (GOLD analysis project Ga0213836, IMG submission 160578) | Coastal seawater microbial communities from Marineland, Florida, United States - SWPA TP0 #3 | ecosystem: Environmental > Aquatic > Marine > Coastal | place: USA: Florida | collected 2016-08-05
CGGCGACGAGGCCCTCGGCCTGGCCCAGCTCCTGCGGGGTCAGGCGGGCAAGCATGCGGCCGAACTCGGCCGGGTCGAAGCGGGGCATGGCGGGTCTCCTGGGGCCTCGGAAGGCGCAGCATACCTCCTTGACGTTCCGGAACAAAGCACGAACCAACACGATTTGCTGACACCGCCAGCAATTATGTGTTCGAAGGACGACTGGTCAGCCGGGTCTTGCCTGAGGCCGTCAAAATTGCGCAGGTTGCAGCCTTATAGTGTCTGGACTCTTTTGGAAGCCTTGGTGTGTCCGAATCGTGGAGGACGAGGATATGCAACACGCCACCGGCCGCGCATGCCCCGGAGCGTTGACGTGACGCGCCGTCTGCGCCGCCCTGTGCCCGCTGGCGGAGATAGGCGCGCATGCATCTGCTGCTGATCGCCTCGTCCGCGCCGCCGAAGAACAGCCCCGAGGCGATGCAGGTCGGGCGGTTCCTCGAGGCGCTCGACCCTGCCGTGCGGGTCACCCTGGTGACGACCCCGGTGGAGCGTGGCTGGGTGCGAGAGGACGGGTCGCTGGCCGTGAGCCGGGCGGGGATCCGCGTGATCCGGGCCGGGCTGCCGTGGCACGCGCCGAGCCAGCGCGTGCTCGGGAACCGGCGTCTCGCCCGGCTGCATCGGCCCGACGCCCTTTTCTGGCTGCCGGCGCTGTCGGGGTGGGTGGCGCGGCAGCTTCCGGAGGTGCCGGATGTCGTCTATTCGCGCTCGGGGTCCTTTTCCGATGCGCTGCTGGCCCGCAGGCTGAAGCGTGCCCTCGGGCGGCCATGGCTCATGCATCTGAGCGATCCCTGGTCCGGCAGCCCCTATCGGCGGTTCCGCTCGGACAGGGCGGCTGAGGCCGACCGCGCGCTCGAGGCCGCCTGTTTCGCGGAGGCCGACGCCATCACCCTGACCACCGAGGGCCAGGCAGCCTATTACCGGGCCCGCTATCCTGCCCGGGCCGACCGGATCTCGGTGACGCCCAACATGATGCCGCTGCACCCCGAGACGCCCCCGGCGGAGCGGCGGCCGGGGCCGGTCCGGCTGGTCTATACCGGCGCGTTCTACGGCGAGCGTAGCCCGTCGACCCTGCTGCGGGCGGTGGAGATCCTTGGGCAGGAGGCGCCGGAGACGCTGGAGCGTCTGGAGGTCCATGTCTATGGCAATGCCCCGCCGGAGGTTGCCGCGGCGATCTCCGCGACGCCCCGGTGCACGCACCATGGCCCTGTGACCCATGACGTGGCGCGGCGCGTTCAGGCCGACGCCGATGTGCTGATGTCCATCGAGCCGGACGGCGCGCACCCCCTGCTGCCGCATTTCCTGCTGTCCAAGATCGTGGACTATCTCTCGACCGGGAAACCCATCCTGGCGCTGACCCCCGAGGGCAGCGAGACGGAACGCCTGTGCAGGATCACCGGGGGATGGGCGGTGACGCCGGGGGATGTTCCCGGACTGTCGAAAAAGCTTGCCATGATCGCCGCGGCCCCGGGGAAAGCGCGAACGGAAACGGTTGCACCGCCCGGATTCCTGGGAAAATACTCTCCGGAGGTGGTTTCCGGTGCCATCGAGGGGGTTTTGCAGGATGTTCTGGAGGGAGCCCGTGCCGCGGCAACACAATAGCGGTCGGCAGGTCGGGGTATTGAGGTGCTGAAGGGCGGAGCCAAGAAAATCTTTCGAAGCCTGGGCTTTGAAGTCACAAGGATCCAGAGGCCATGCGCTCCCCCACGACATGAAGGCGTGGAAGGCAAGATCATCGAGGTTCTCGCCCCTCCAGCCTCCGGGAAATCATATTTCCTGAAACGGCTGGCTGGCCACCTCGGACCTCCATGGATAAGCAGCACCGAGCTTTTTTCCAGGAATAACCTGCCGCCAGAATATCCTGTGGTGGAGAGTGAAGAGCTGAAGGCGTTTTACAGGAGCATTTTCCTCGAGCTTATGCGAGGCTGGACGGACAGGAGGTTCACTGCTGGAGATTTTTGGGGTCAGATAAGATCCCTGCGGTTTTGCACCATGAGCATGGAAAGGAACTTGTTTCTTGATCTCAGGCCTGACCTCCATGTCCTGAACGACGAGGGTCTTGTTGCAAATTTTTGTCAAGAGCTGCTGGAAATCATGCATGCTGGTAACCTTGCTTTCATGAAGCCGCTCTTGAAGAGGCGGGTTATTCTTTTTCGACCGCCGGTCGAAGATTTTCTCACAAGGGTAAGGTATCGGCGTGCGCGTGGAAGTGCAGGACCAAACTATACATGGTACTCGGATCAGGATCTTGCCCGCTATTATGAGAACGCTTGTGAAGAGCGGGCACAGTTGTGCGAGGCCCTGAGAGGTTCGGGCGTGAACGTGGTGGAGCTATCGGGTGAAGAGACGCGGGACCTTGATCGCGCGTGTGAAAAGGTTGCTCGGTCCCTGTCTCCCCTCGGCCTCGGCGGCCACGCGTCGGACCATCGCGGTCTGAGAGATTAAGGCCACAGGAGCGCTTGGTATGGTGCCTCAGGTCATCCTCATCGGCTACTACGGCCGGATGAACTTCGGCGACGATATTCTCATGGCCGCGGCCTGGCGCATCGCCGCGCAGCTGATGCCCGGTGCGAGCAGGGCGATCAGGACCGGAACGGACCTCGATTATCCGTCGCGGCTGCTGGGCGAGCCGGTGCCGCGGATCGGGTTCGGCACCCGCGACCGGCATGAGCTGATCCTGCACGGCGGCGGCGGCACGTTTTTCGACTTCGCGGCGCATCCGCCGCAGAGGCGCCTGCGCAACGCGCTGCTTCTGGGCGCCGGCGCCGGGCCTTTCGTTCGGGCCGAGGGGGCGTTGCGCCGGCTCGTGGGACGGCCGCGCATCTCGGCCAAGCGGCGCCTTGGCCTGGGGATCGGGGTCGGCACCTATTCGGCCGGCTCGTCGCGTCTGCTCGAAGCGCTGCCGGTCCTGGAGGATTTCGATGCGCTGTGGCTGCGCGACCCGGCGAGCGCAACGAATCTCGCCCGTCTCGGCGTCGCACCGCATGTGGTCGCAGGATCGGACATGGCCTTCCTGCACGAGCACTGGTGCCCCGAGCCGCTGTTGCTGCGCCCGCCGGCCCGGCGCGGGCCGCGGCCGAAACTGGGTGTCATCCTGCGCGACTGGCCGTCTGGCAGCGGCGAGGCCTTCGCATGGAGCCTGTGGCCGGTGCTCGAGCGGCTGTCGGCGCGCTGCGATCTGACGCTGTTCTCGCTCGACCCCTTTGCCGATGCCGGGACCCTGCGGGCGCTCGGCATGCTGAACGCCCGGGTGTGGCGGCCTGACCGGCACGATCTGGTGTCCTTCCTCGAGGAGCTTGCCGGACAGGATGCCTTCGTCACCGCCCGGGCCCATGGCGCAATCTGCGCCGCCTGTCTGGGGCGCGCCTCGGTCATCCTCGAGATCGAGCCGAAGTTGAGGGCGGTGCACGACATGCTGCCGCGGGCGACGCGTCTGGCCGCGGTGGACAGCGATGCGGCGACGCTCGGGGCGCTGATCGACGAGGTGCTCGACATTCCCGTCCCCATGATCGCGCAGGACGTGACGGCCAACCGGGAGGCCTCGCGCCGGGCGCTTGACGAGGTGAGTGCGCGATGCGGAGCCTGAACCCTGCCGAGCGCCCGCGGATCCTCATGCTGATCACGCATTTGAGCTATGGCGGAGCGCAGGGATCGTTTCTGCGGATCGCGCGGTTTCTGTCCGCGCATGCCGATGTGCGCCTCGCCCTCATGATGCCGGAGCAGGACGGCCCGGGGTCCTGGGCGGGCGATCTGCCGGTCGTGGTGCTGGGGGATGGCGACAGCGTGTCCGGCATATGGGCCAAGGCCCGGCGTTGGGTGCGCATGGCGCGGCGGTTGCGTGCGCTGAAGCGCGACCATGACGTGGCGATCAGTTTCATGTCCGGGCCGAACCTGCTGAATGCGCTGGCGGGGTTCGCGCAACGCACGGTGACCTCCGAGCGGGGGTCCAAGCGCAACGACATCGGCATGTCGCCCGCACAGCGCCGGCTCTGGACGCGTCTGCTGGACCCGTTCGCCTATTGGCGATCCTGTTGTGTGGTGGCGGCCTCCGAGGGGCTGGCCCATGAAATCCGCACCGCCAATCCGCGTCTGGGCCGCAGGGTCGTGGCGATCGAGGGCACCATCGACACGGCCGAGCTGCTGGCCGCGGCAGAGCGGCCGGTCGAGCCCGAGCTCGACTGGCTGGCCGGGCAGGAGACGGTGGTCGCCTACGGCCGGCTGCACATCCAGAAGGGCTATGATTTTCTGCTGCGGGTGTTTGCCGGCGTGCGGGCAGAGCGGCCGGAGGCGCGGCTGCTGCTGATCGGCGACGGCGCCGAGGCCGAGCGCCTGCGGGGCATCGCCGGGGCGCTCGGCCTGCGTTGGGGGGACATCGCGGCGGCCGACAGGCCCGATGTGGTGTTTGCCGGATATCGCCCGCAGCCGATCCGATATGCGCGGCTGGGGAGGGTGTTCGCCTTTCCCTCGCGTTTCGAGGGGCTGCCCAATGCGCTGATCGAGGCGCTGGCCGCTGGCGTTCCCGTGCTGGCGTCCGATTGCAAATGGGGGCCGCGCAGCATTCTGTCGGGCCGTACATGGGGCTACGGTGACGCGGACCGGCCGCTGCCACAGCGCCTGACGCATGGCGTGTTGATGCCGGTGCCGGACGTGCCGGGCGCGCAGGAGATCTGGCAGGCCGAGCTTGCCCGGGCCCTGGCCGCACCGCCCGCCCGCCGCAGCCGCGACGCGCGGGAAGCGGATGTTGCCATCTATGACATGGCCTGCACCGGGCCGCGGTGGCTGTCGGTGGTGTCTCGCGAGGGAACGAGAGGATGAAGGTCCTTGTGATCAACCTGCGCAGGTCGACGGAGCGTCGTGCGCACATGGCCCGGCAGTTGCGCCGTCTGGCCGTGGATTTCGAATTCGTGGAGGCTGTCGACGGGGCCGCCATGACGCCTGAAAGCCTCGCGCAGGCGACAGGGGGGCAAGCGGCGGAGGCAGGTGGATACCGGCGGAGCGTGGTCGCCTGTGCCTGGTCGCATGTGCTGGCATACCGGAAGATCGCGGCCGGCGAGGACCGCTTCGGCCTCGTCCTCGAGGATGACATCGTCGTGGACCGCAGGCTGATGGAGCTGCTTCCGGAGCTCACGGCGCGCTATCGGGAGGGCGAGATCGTTCTCCTGCGATACTTCAGCAACCGCAACGGCGGGCTCGAACTCACGACGGTGGACGCCCGGGCCGTGTCCGCAGGCTATCGGCTGCTGAGCCCTGTCGATCCGGGTGCCGTCGCGTCGGCAGGCGCCTATCTGCTGAGCAGGGACACGGCAGCGTCGATGCGCGACGCGCTCTTTCCGATCCGGCATGTGGCCGATGACTGGGCCGGCTTCGTCCGGGTCGGGGCCTGCTCCGGCGTGCGCTGCCTGTATCCGCAGCCGGTCTGCGACGCCCCCTTCGCCACAACCATCGCCTATCCGGCCACGGCGACCCGGGTGCACAGGCTCAAGGGCATGGTCAGACGGATCCTGCACAGGGTTCCCGGCTCGCTTGCCCTCCTGGGCGCGATGGCCGGAAGGAACCCACGACATGAGATCATGGTCACCGACCGGTCTCCCGGTCGCCAGCCGGACGACTCAGGCATGGGACCAGGCAGGTGAATGCAAAGGCGGGTCGCATACATCCTCGACGGCTCCACTGCAGTCACGGGGGCGCTCGTTTCGGCCCGCGAGATCGCGCGCGCTCTCGACGGGGATGTCGAGGTCACGCTCGTCCTTTCCGACACGGCGGAGATCCCGGCCGAGGCCCTGGCCGACTTCGCCGCGGTCAGGCGCGTGGCCATCCGCCCTCTTCGTCGCAGCCTGCGGGCGGTTCTGGGCTATTTCCCGTTTCTCTGCGTTGCCGCCGTGCAGCTGCGCCTGCTGATGTGGCGGGACGGAGCCCGGTGCCTGATCGTCAACGATTTCTATCTGATGCAGGGGGTGCTGCTCAGGCTTCTTGCCTTCCGGGGCCGCATCCTCACCTGGGTGCGGATCGACCCGGCCGCCTTTGGCCGCATTGCACGGCTGTGGATCTGGGCCGCGGCACGCGCGTCGGACCGACTGGTGGCCGTCTCGCGGCATATCCGGAGCCTCCTGCCCGGAACGGTGTACGCTGACGTGCTTTATAATCCCGTTTCTGGAGAGTTCCTCGCCCGGGCGCCCGACTCGGCGACGTCTGACCGCAGCTTCGTCTTTGTCGGGAACTACATTCAGGGCAAGGGCCAGGACGTGGCACTGGAGGCGCTTGCGCGGGTGCTGAAGGAGATCCCCGATGCGCGGCTCGAATTCCACGGCGGCGACATGGGGCTTGGCAGGAACCGTGCCTATCGGACGGCGCTGGAGGAGCGGGCCGAAGACTTGGGCATTCGCGAGGCCGTCCATTTCGGCGGATTTTCGGCCGATCCGCGCAGGGTCATGTCCGGCAAGCTGGCGGCGCTGAACCTGTCGCGCTCCGAGTCCTTCTCGCGCACCGTACTGGAGGCCTCGGCGAGCGGATTGCCGGTCATCGCGACCCGGTGCGGTGGACCCGAAGAGATTATCGTGGAGGGGCGCACAGGGTTTCTCGTTCCCGTCGGCGATGCGGAGGCCTGCGCCTGCAGGATGATCGAACTCTGCCAGAGCCCCGCGACCGCGCGCCGGATGGGAGAGGCCGGCCGGGACCATGTGATGTCGAGCTTTTCGCCCGCGGCCTTCCGCGACCGGCTCCGTGCCTTGCTGGAGTTGTAATCGTGCACGGGGAGACACGCGCATGTGCGGGCTGACAGGCGTCCTGGATCCGCGCGGCGGGTCCTTGCCCGAGGTTGCGGCGGGTATGGCGGGACGTATCCTCCACCGCGGTCCCGATGGCGGCGGTGTCTGGGGAGAGGAGGGCATCGCCCTGGGACACCGGCGGCTGTCGATCCTGGACCTCAGCCCGGCGGGGGCGCAGCCGATGCATTCGGCCTGCGGGCGGTTCGTGATCGCGTTCAACGGCGAGGTCTACAACCACCCCGATCTGCGGCGCGATCTCGAGGCGGCAGGGGCTGCGCCGGCATGGCGGGGGCATTCGGACACCGAGACGCTGCTGGCCGGGATCGCGCACTGGGGGCTGGACGAGACGCTGCGGCGTGCCGCGGGGATGTTCGCGCTGGCGCTCTGGGACCGCCGGGAGCGGCGGCTGTGCCTCGCGCGCGACCGGATGGGGGAAAAGCCGCTCTACTGGGGCTGGGCCGGCAAGGCGCTGGTGTTCGGCTCGGAGCTGAAGGCGCTGGCGGCGCATCCGGAGTTTGCGGGCGGGATCGACCGGGGCGCACTCGCGCTTTATCTGCGCTTTGCCTATGTGCCGGCGCCGCGCAGCATCCACCCAGGCGTCTACAAGCTGGAGCCCGGCACGATCCTCGAGGTGGCGGGGGCGCCGCCCAAGGCGCCTCCGGCAGAGCCGCTGCGGCCCGGCCAGAGCCATGGCAGCCTGTCGATCCGCCGCTACTGGGACCTCAATGCGGTGATCGAGGCGGGTGACGCCGACCCGATCGCGGACGATGCCGAGGCGGTGGACAGGCTGAAGGAGGTGCTGCGGGCGGCAATCCGGCGGCAGATGATCTCGGACGTGCCGCTGGGAGCCTTCCTGTCGGGGGGGGTGGACAGCTCGACCATCGTGGCGCTGATGCAGGCGCAGGGCGGGCGACCGGTCAGGACCTTCACCATCGGCTTCGACGAGGATCGCTACGACGAAGCCCCCCATGCGGAGGCGGTGGCGCGTCATCTCGGCACCGACCACAGCACCCTGCGGGTGACCGAGGCCGAGACGCGGGCAGTGATCCCCGACCTGCCGCAGCTCTACGACGAGCCCTTTGCCGACTCCTCGCAGATCCCGACCCATGCCGTCTGCCGCGCGGCCCGCAGCGGGGTGACGGTGGCGTTGTCGGGCGATGCGGGGGACGAGCTGTTCGGAGGCTACAACCGGCACATCTTCGGCCCCCGGGTCTGGCGCCGGATCGGCTGGGTGCCGCCGGTGCTGCGCCGGGCGACGGGGGCTGCGGTGCAGGCGGTCCCCGAAGCGGCCTGGGACGGGATGGCGGCCCTGCACGGGCGGGTGCGGGGCGGTGCGGCGGTGGCGCTGGCCGGGGGAAAGATCCACCGGCTGGCGGCGCGCGTTCAGGCGGCGGCGACGCTGGACGAGCTGCACCGCGACATCGCCAGCATCTGGACCGATCCGACCATTCTGATGGCCGGGCGGGTCCCGGAACCGCCCTCGCTGCTGGCGGACCCCCTGCCGCGACGGGGGGTCGAGGATCCGGCCGCGCGGATGATGCTGCAGGACATGCGCAGCTATCTGCCCGACGACATCCTCTGCAAGGTGGACCGTGCGGCCATGGCCGTGAGCCTCGAGACCCGTGTGCCCTTCCTCGATCCGGAGGTGATCGCGCTGGCGGCCCGCCTGCCGGTGGGGATGAAGATCCGGGACGGGCGGGGCAAATGGGCGTTGCGTCAGGTGCTCTATCGCCATGTGCCGGCGGCGCTGATCGACCGGCCCAAGGCCGGGTTTTCCATTCCCCTGGGCCTGTGGCTGCGCGGTCCGCTCCGCGACTGGGCCGAGGCGCTGCTTTCACCCCCGCGCCTGGCCGAGGGAGGGCTGCTCGACCCGACGCCGGTGCGCCGGGTCTGGGCTGAGCATCTGTCGGGGCGCCGCGACCTGGGCAATCAACTCTGGAGCGTGCTGATGCTGCAAGCCTGGCGCGAGGCATGGGATTGAGGGTCTGGATCCTCTCGCGCTACAGCCGCCTCGGGGCCTCCAGCCGGCTGCGCATGCTGCAATATCGTCCGTGGCTGGAGGCAGCGGGCCTTGAGGTGGTCCATGAGCCTTTCTTCGACGACGCCTATCTGGGTGCTCTCTATGCCGGCCGGCGCCGTGGCGCTGCGAGCCTGCGGCATGTCCTGCGGCGGCTGGCGGTGTTGCGGCGCAGACCCCCGCCGGACCTGATCTGGCTGGAGTACGAGACGCTCCCCTGGCTGCCTTGGCTGCTGGAGCGGTCGGTGCTGCCGCGCGGCGTCCCCATCGTCAGTGATTACGACGACGCGGTGTTCCTGCGCTATGACGCCCACAGGCTCGCGCCGGTGCGCGGCCTCCTCGGTGGCAAGATCGACAGCGTCATGGCAGCGTCGCGGCTGGTCCTGGCGGGCAACCGCCATCTTGCCGATCACGCTGATGCCGCCGGGGCCACGCGTGTCGAACGGGTGCCGACCGTCGTGGACCTAGACCATTATCCGCCTGCCGCACCCCCCGCCGAGGCTGCCGCCCCGAACCGCGGCACCCGGATCGGATGGATCGGGACGCCGCAGACCTGGGCCGCCCTCGCCCGGCCGATCCACGACGTCGTGCTGCCGGTGCTGAAGGCCGAAGGCGCGGTGATCCGGGCGATCGGTGCGTCGCTCGCCCCGGCTGCAGGGGATCATCTGGAGATCCTGCCTTGGTCCGAGGCCAAGGAGGCCGAACTGATCCGTGGCACTGACATCGGCATCATGCCGCTGCCCGATACCCCCTGGACGCGGGGCAAGTGCGGCTACAAGCTGATCCAGTACATGGCCTGCGGCCTGCCCGTGGTGGCCTCGCCGGTGGGGGTGAACACCGAGATCGTGGAGCATGGCGTGAACGGGTTTCTCGCCTCGTGCGATGCGGAATGGCGCGAAGCCTTGAAGACCCTGCTTGCCGACCCGCAGTTGCGCCGCAGCATGGGCGCGGCGGGCCGGAGGAAAGTCGAGGAGGCCTACAGCCTCGGGGTCTGGGGCCCGCGCGTGGCCGGGTTGCTTTCGGATGTGGCACGGGCTGGCTGAGAATGGTCTATGTCTCGCTCTTCAACCTGCTTCTGCTCTTGCGCTGGTGGCTGCAGAATGCCCTGCGCCAGCGCCGGTCATTTTATCTGCCGCTGCTGATCGGGCTGTTCCTGTTCTCGGCCTTCCGCTTCGAGGTCGGCTGCGACTGGACCGGCTATCTGAACCAGTACTGGGTGCAGGAGGGCCGGACCCTCGAGGAGGCCCTGCAGACGCGCGAGCCGCTGTGGTGGGGGCTGATCGAACTGCAGCAGAGGATGGGGTTGTCCTATCCTTGGATGAACGTCTTCTCCTCTGCGATCTTCTTTTTCGGCGTGCATGTTCTGGCCCGGCGGCAGCCCGACCCGCTGGCCTTTCTGGTGCTGCTGTTTCCGGTGTTGATCATCGGCATGCCGATGTCCGGCATCCGCCAAGGCGCCGCCATCGGTGTGATGTGCCTTGCCTTCGCCGCCTTCATCGACCGCTCGCTCTGGCGCTTCGTCGGATGGACGGTGGCGGCGGCGGCCTTCCATGGCAGTGCCGCGATCTTCCTGTTGCTCGCGCCGCTGGTCTGGGGGCGCTATTCCATCGCCCGGCTGGCGATAGCGGCGATCCTGGCCATTCCCGGCGCCTTTCTGCTGGCCGGGACCGGAGACGCCGAGATGGCCATGAGCCGCTATGTCGACTCCGGGCTCGACGCCGCGGGCGCGGCCTTTCGTGTGGGCGCCCTCGCCCTGTCGGGCGCCTTCTTCCTGCTGCTCCTGCGCGGCACATGGGAGCGGAGCTTTCCGCAGGATTTCAAACTCGCGATGCTCGGGTCGCTGCTGATGGTGGCCTGCCTGCTCGTGCTCCCGGTCTCGAGCGTGATCGCCGACCGGGTCGCCTATTACCTGATCCTGATCCAGGCGATGATCTTCGCGCGCATTCCGTTCCTTCCGCTCCGGGCCAATCGCACGCTCTATGTCACGGCGCCCTATGTGGGGCTTCTGCTGCTGCTCGTGGTCTGGGCCGCCCTCTCGGAACTCTTTGCCGCCTGCTATCTGCCCTATCGCACGTGGATCTTCGGCTTTCCCGAAGAGATGCGCTGGACCTTCTGAAATCCGCCACAGGAGCGCGGCCACGGCCTCTGGTGCGGGGGGGGCGCAGCCTGGTTCCTGAAGGAAGCACTCACATGACCCATGCCGCAGATCCCGTCGGTCCGGCGCAGCCGCATGCCGATCGGCCCCTTGCCGCGCTGGCCTGCGCGCTCCTTTCTGCCATGGCCGCGATGGGCCTCTACGCGCTCACCGTCGCCCCGACCATCAGCTGGGGGGACAGCGCCGATCTGGCGATGCGGTTGGTTTACGACGGGGATCCCACCTTCGATGGCACCCACCGCGACTATGTCCTGTGGCGGTGGATCGGGCAGGTGGCGGCCTGGCTGCCGGTCGAGGATGCGGGCTTGCGCGCCAATCTGTTCACCGGCCTCTGGGGGGCCGTCACCGTCGGCGCCGTCGCCGGGGTGGTGCAGGTCCTGACCCGCTCGGTGATCGCGGGCGTGATCGCAGGTTGTGCGCTTGCGGTGGCGCACAGCTTCTGGCTCTTGTCGGTCATCGCCGAGGTCTACACCTTCAATGCGGCTGTCGTGTTCCTCGCCTATGCCTGCGTCGCGCTCTGGTGGGTGCAGGAACGGCCGCGATGGCTCTGGCCGGCGGCGGTGTTCGCGGGGCTGAGCCTCGCGCACCATGCGACCGGGCTGGTGCTCATCGCCTCGGTGGCGCCGCTCTTGCTGGCGCGGCTGCGGCGCATCGGTCTTCGGGACGGGCTGATCGCGCTGGCGCTGCTGCTGGCGGTGTCGCTGCCCTATTGGGTCGTTACGCTCCCGCGGCTGGTCTCGGACATGGGGTTTCTGGCTGCGCTCGGTCTGAGCATGTCGCAGAACGTGTTCTTCGAGGTCTCGGTGCCGCGCGAGGCCTTCATGTTCGGCGCCTATCTCACCTACAACTTCCTCGGGCCGGCGCTTCTGCTCGGGCTCGCCGGCCTCGTCCATGCGGTCCGGAGGCGTCTGTGGCCGGTCCTGCCGCCGCTGATCTGGGCCGGTGCCTTCGTTTATGCGGGGCTGACGAGTTCGATCCCCGACAAGTTCAATGTCTATGTGCTGGTCTATCCGGCCTTCGCCATCCTGGTCGGCATCGGGATGGCCTGGGGGATGGAGAGGTTCGCCCTGCGATGGCGGGGGGCGGCCGCGATCCTCGCCGCCGTCGCCCTGGTGCCGCCCGCGGGCTACGCCGCGGCCGTCCGGGCCTCGGACTGGCTGGGGATCGACCTTGTGGGTGCGCGGCAGGCGCCGCTGCGCGACAACAACGCCTTCTTCCTCTGGCCACCCAAGACCGGCGATTTCGGCCCCCGCATCTTTGCCGAGACCGCGCTGGCCGACATGCCCGCGGATGGCATCCTGATCGCGGATTACACCCTCTGGCGGCCGCTCTATTTCGTTCAGGCTGTGGAGGCACAGCGCACCGACGTGCAGCTCGTGTTCGTCGAGCGGCTGCTGGCGCAGGGGGTGGACAGCTGGATCGACGATCAACCCTGCGACCGGCGCGTGTTCCTCGCGACCGACACCCCGGGCCGGTACTATCAGCTGGATAGGGTGCGGCAGCGCTTCGAGGTCCGGCCCGAGGGATCGATCTTCGAGGTGCTCGGCCGCTGCCCCGCGGAGGAGGCCGCCCGGTGAAGCTCCTCCTCACCGCCAACACTTCCTTCAAGCTGGCGAACTTCCGGGCAGGGCTCCTGCGGGCGCTGCGCGAGGACGGCCACGAGCTGGTCGCCCTCGTCCCCGAGGACAGCCACACCGAGACCCTGCACGCGCTCGGCTGCCGGGTGCGGCGTCTGAGGATGGACAACAAGGGCACTTCGCCGTTGCGCGACGGGGCGCTCGCGCTCCGGCTGTGGCGGGTGTTCGCGGCCGAGCGACCCGACGCGATCTGCGGCTTCACCATCAAGAACAACATCTATGGCGCGCTGGCGGCGCGGCGGCTCGGAATCCCCTTTCTGCCCAATGTCACCGGGCTGGGGACGGCCTTCATCCATGACGGGCTGGTCAACCGTGTGGTCAAGCGCCTCTATCGCCGCGCCTTCGGGCCGCTTCCGGCGGTGTTCTTCCAGAACCCCGACGACCGCGCCCTGTTCGAGGCCGAGCGGATGATCCGGCCCGATCAGGTGCGGATGCTGCCCGGCTCGGGCATCGACCTTGCGGCCTTCGCGCCGGCGCCCCTGCCCGGGCGCGGGGGGGGCTTGCGCTTTCTGCTGGTCGCCCGGCTCCTGCGCGACAAGGGAGTGAACGAGTTCGTCGAGGCGGCGCGGCGGCTCCGGGCCGAGGGGCTGAACGCCCGGTTCCAGCTCCTTGGCCCGCTGGGGGCGGCCAACCAGACGGCGATCGACGCGGGCACGCTGCGCGGCTGGGTGGCCGAAGGCGTGGTCGAGTATCTGGGCGAGACGCGCGACGTCCGCCCCTTCGTCGCCGCGGCGCATTGCGTGGTGCTGCCCTCCTATCGCGAGGGGACCCCGCGCACCCTGCTCGAGGCCGCGGCGATGGCCCGGCCCATCGTCACCACTGACGCACCCGGGTGCCGCGAGACGGTGCTGGCGGAACGCTCGGGCCTGTTGTGCCGGGTGCGCGATGCCCGCGATCTTGCTGCGGCGATGGCCCGGATCGCGGCGATGGATGATGCGGCCCTGACCGACATGGGCCGGGCCGGGCGCGCCCATGTCGAGGCGCGTTTCGACGAGGCGCTGGTGATCGCCGCCTATCGCGCCGCCCTGACCGAGATCGCCGCGCCGCCCTCCCGCGTGGCCTGACGGCATGGACAGCCTGATCTTCGTCGCCGCCAAGCTCGTGGGCGCGGCGGTCCGGCCGGACAGCTGGCTGATCCTCGGGCTGGCGCTGGCCTTCCTCGCCACCTTGCGCGGATGGGTGCGGCTGTCGACGGGGGCGCTCGGCGTCACCCTCGCCTTCGCCCTCACGATGGCGATCCTGCCGCTCGGCACCCTTCTCCTCGCCCCGCTGGAAGCGCGCCATCCGATCCCGCCGATGCCCGACCGCATCGACGGGATCGTCGTGCTCGGCGGCGGCGAGGATCTCGGGGCCACCCGCCGCTGGGGCGGGGTCCAGCTGGGCCAGGCGGCCGAGCGCCTGGCCACGGCCGTCGCGCTGGCCCGACAGCACCCCGAGGCGACGGTCCTCTTCGCCGGGGGCAGCGGCCGGTTGCGCGACCTCACCGGCGCCGAGCTCTCCGAGGCCACCGTCGCCGCGCGCTTCTTCGCCGAGCAGGGGCTCGACCCCGGCCGCCTGCGCTTCGAGGACAGCTCGCGCAACACCGCCGAGAACGCCCGGCGCAGCCGCGCCCTGGCCGACCCCGCCGAGGGCGAGACCTGGGTCCTCGTCACCAGCGCCTTTCACATGCCGCGCGCGCTGCGCAGCTTTCGGGCGGCGGGCTGGCCCGAGTTGCTGCCCTGGCCCGTGGATTTCCGCAGCACGGGGTTTTCGGAGGGGATCGGCTGGAACCTCTCCGGCAATCTCCGCAGCCTGGAAACGGGGCTGCGCGAACATGTCGGCGCCCTCGCCCAGACCCTCCTGCAGCGTTAACGCAGATGAAACGCACAGACGTGATGCTGACGCCGTTCATGCCCCCCTCGACCCGAGAAAATGCAGGCGTTAAGACATGTGTGTGCCGGTATCCCCACAAAATGTCCGCCGGCACCCGTATATCAGAGATTTCATGCCCCTCCCCATTGCGCTTCGCGCACGTTCCTTCGGGATGGCCCTCTCGGCAGCCATCCTGTCCATCGCAACCCTGTTCGCGACACCTGCGCTCGCTCAGGACGTCACCACCATCGCCACGGTGGGAAGCGCCCGCGTCACCACCGCCGATGTCGATGAGCGGCTCGCGGTCACTGGCGGGCCACGGACGGGCGAGACGCTGGAGGAGGCGCGGGAGCGTGTGGCCGGAGAGCTCATGGCCGAGCTGGTGGTCGAGCGGCAGCTGGCGCGGATGCCCCAGATCAACCCACAGCTGGGCGCGGCCATCGCCCGGGCGCGGCGGCAGATCATGCTGGATTTCTTCGTCCAGACCAATGTCGAGCGCGTCGCCCCGACCGACGAACAGGTGGATGCCTTCATCGCCGAGAACCCGCAGTATTTCGGGGATCGCGCCAGCTTCTGGCTGAACCAGTTCCTCGTCGAGCTTCCCGAGGGGGAGGCGCGCGCCGTCTATGACGCGGCCCTGGCCGAGTTGAGCGACGGCCCGCTCACGCCCGAGCGCATCCTCGCGTTTCAGCGACGGCTGATGGAGGCGGACCTCCCGTTTCAGCGCCAGACGGTCTGGCGCTCGTCCGAGCAGCTGCCCGCGCCCCTCTTGGAGCGTCTGGAGGCGCTGCATGCCGCCGGCGAGCGGATCGAGGCGATCGAGACCGAGGGGGTGGTGGAGCTTCTGTTGCTGCTGCAGCGGGTGGCCGATCCGGCCGATCCGATGGCGCAGCGGCCACAGATCGCGCAGGGGATCGCGCAGCAGCTGATCGCGGCGCAGCGCGACGCACTGATCGCCGAACTGGCGGAGTCCGTCCGGCAGGGCGCGGAGCCGACGTCCGAGGCACCGGTCGCCGCCGTGCCTGACGAGGCGGCTCCTGCGCCGGTGGCCGGGGCGGCGACCAACCCTCTGCTCGAACCGGTGGTTCCCGTGATGGAGGTGCCGCGCCTGTGGCGGCCCTGGATGTTCGTCGTCACGGGCGGGCTGGGGCTGATGCTGCCGCTGGTGCTGTGGTCCGGCAAGGGGATCACGGGGTCGCTGCCGCGCGGTTCGTTCTGGCTGTGGCCGGCGCGTCTGGTCGTGGTGTCGGTGGTTCTGGTGGGGCTGGCGTCGACGGCCTGGGTGACGAGCCGGCTGTGGCCGCTCCTCGGGGCGCAGACCTTTCTGGCCCTCAGCGTCGGGGGTCTCGTGATGGGCGTGCTGGTGGCGGCGATCTGGGGGCGCGACCAGCCTTGGAGCGCGCCCAACCCGCGCAGTGCGACGCTGCGCTTTTCCGGGATCGTGGCGGTGCAGGGGGCGCTGTTCGTCGCCTATGTCGCCTTCCGGCTGGGGTGGGTCTGAGGCGGGGCCGGACAGGCTGCGCGGCGGGCGTCATCGCCCCCCGGGTCACAGCTGCCAGGCCGCAAACGGCCCGCCGTCTGGCGGGCCGAGCGGTTGTCCTGACGCGAAGATTAGGCCGCGGCGGTTGTCTCTTGGGGCCGGCCACGGGCCGGGCCGCTGTAGAGCCAGAGGCCGAGCGCGCCGAGGATGAAGGCGATGTAGGCGAAGCCGCTGCCGTTGATCTCCGGCACGACACTTGCGGTGGTGGTCTGGGTCACGGAGAAGCTGCTCGCACCGTCTTCGGTGCGGTTTGAAGGGAAGAAGTTCCCTGTATGAAGGCGTTCACCGTTGAAATAGAAGGTGCTTCCGTTGCTTGTCAGCGTGTAGGCCTGCGTGCCGCCTGCCGGATTCCACCCTGCCGTGGTCCATGTGAAGTTGTTCTGGAAGGTCCAGCTGTTCGGGCCGCTGAACTGCACGTTCACGACCGGGGGATCAGGACGATAGTTGGGCTGAAATGTGGTCCCACCCCCAATGCTGAACCCGCCACCGGAATAGGCCACGAAGCCCTGATCGATGTTGTTGATCAGGAAGGAGAGGGAGCTGACGACATTGTAGTTGGTTCCGGTGTCGCTCTGCCCGGGCTGGGTCGTCCCTCGCAGCGTGAAGGTCTGGCTGTTAGCTGTCCAGGAGGTGCTAAAGTCCCAGAAGAGATTGCTCGCCGTTGCCGGCGCTGCCGCCGCGAGGACGAACGGCACCGCAAGGGCGATACGGGAAACCTTGGTCATCACATCATCCTCGTTAAGCCCACACCAGACTACTCAAGTCGCTCCAGCCGGAGGGCGTACACTTCTTGTTAAGAATATCTCTTTGGAGACCGCGTCGTCAAGAATTCTCCCTGCTGCCCCACCTTTTGCACGCCTGGGTTGCGCTCCGCCAGGCGCGCTTCGGCTTTCACGAGGTCTCTGGCGCCCGGCCGCTTGTTCCGGCAGCGCCTCCGCTCGCCTCTGCCCGGAATCGTGGCAGACCCCGCTCGAATCGGCCCGACATGTTCCTCCCGGGCTTTCAGGGTGGTCTGCCTGAGCGTGGCGACGCGGCAAGAGCTGGCGTCCGGGCGCAGATCTCCCGCAGGCTCTGGCGGAATCGTGGCGCGGCCGGTCCTCGGGTGTTTCGGCGGCCCGCACTTCTCCCATATACCGGGGCATGCGCCTGCTCACCGGTCTCCTGCGTCCCTCCCTTGCGAAGCCCGCGTCGCGGCCGCTGCCCGGCCGGCCTCTTGCGGTGGTGGGCGACCTGCATGGGCGGGCGGATCTGCTGGAGGAACTGGTCGCGGAGATCGCCGGGCGGGGCGGCACGGACCGGACGCTCGTCTTCGTGGGGGATCATGTCGACCGCGGCGAGGACAGTGCCGGGGTGCTGCGGCTCCTGCTGGCGCTGCAGGGAGGGGGCTGGCCCGCCGGGGTGATCTGCCTCAAGGGCAATCACGAGGCGATGATGCTCGGCTTTCTCGACGCGCCGGAAGAGGCCGGGCCGGGCTGGCTGCGCCATGGCGGGGCGCAGACGCTGGCGAGCTTCGGCATCCGCCCGCCCGACCCGGGATCGGCCCCGGCGCTGACGGAGGCCCGCGACGCGCTGCAGTCGGCGCTGCCCGCGGGGACCGAGGCCTGGCTGCGCGCCCTGCCGGCGAGCCATCGCTCGGGCAACCTGCTGGTGGCCCATGCCGGGGCGAACCCGCATGCCGCGGCCGAGGCGCAGACGGAGGAGGATCTGCTGTGGGGGCATCCCGAGTTCCTCGACACCCCCCGCGACGACGGTCTCTGGGTCGCCCATGGCCACACCATCTGCGCGCAGCCCTCGGCCGCGGCGGGGCGGATCGCCGTCGATACGGGCGCCTATGCCACGCATCGGCTGACGGCGGCGCTGATTTGCGACGAAACCTGCCGTTTCCTGTCGACTCGGGAGGGGGGTGGCGGGTAATCTGTCCCGGGTGACATGTGCGGGCGGGCATCCCGGCTGCACCGTGGGTGTGCCGTCCTGTGGGGCGGCGGAATGATCTGGAGTGTGGGTGATGACCGGACGTGGCTTGGCGGTGGTGAAGGTGGTCGTGCTGGGCGCGGCCCTGTCGCTCGCTCCGGCGCAGGCGCAGGAGACCCCTGGGGATATCGAGGGCCTGATCGAGCTTGCCCGCGCCGAGGCCGTCGGCGAGGCGCCCGAGCTGCCATGGGTCGACCTTGTGGCGATCGTGTCCGAGGCTTCCGACGCGCAGCTCTGGGAGCTCGTCACGGCGCTGGCGCCGGCGGAGGTGGACGTCCTCCTCGCCGCGCTCCCGGCCGGCGGCGCCGCCCCCGGGGTGACCGCCGATGTCGTCTCGGCCGCGCTGTCAGTCGATCCCGCGGCGGCGGACCGTCTCGTCGCCGTGGTCGAGCAGACCACCGACCCCGCCATGCGGCCGCAGATCGCCGAGCGACTGTTCGCCCGCATCGACCGCTGCGATCCGGAGATGCCCTCGACGGTCCATCAGGCCCATGTGCTGGCGGTGCTGTCGCTGGATCGCACCCTCGCGACCCGCGTGGTCTTTCGCGGCAACAGCTGCGACGATGCCTTTGCCGCGCAGCTCGCCCGGATCCTGGTCGACATCACCGAGACGGGGGACGAGGCGCTGGCCTCCGCCATCGAGACCGCCCTGGCGCTGGAGGGCGGCGAGATCCTGCGCCTCGCCTCCGCCCTGCGCGGCGAACTGGAGGTCGCGGCGGTGCCCGAGGCGACGCCCCCCGCCGTGCCTGCGGCGCCTCCGGCGGTGCCGCCGGCCCCGATCGGCGGTGGCGGGGCCTCGCCTTCGGGCGCTGCGGCCACCACCCCGGGGCGCGACGCCATCTTCTTCGCATCGGGCAGCTCCGGCGAGGGGGCTGGCAGCGGCCCTGTCTTCTCGTCTGTGTCATCTACTCCCGCCGTCAGCCCCGTCGTCAGCCAGACGGAATGAAGCAAGGCGGGATCATCTCGCGCCGCACGATCCCGACAGGCGAAGCCGACATTAAGCCTTCGCGTGGTTTCCTGATCGCGAGCCTGTGCTTTTCCGTGCCGGCAGGGGACCTGCCGTGCGATGAGGGTGCGGATCGGCGGGCGTCGCGGAGCAGAGCATGAACAGACTGGCCAGAGACGCATTCCCGGGAGAGCCGCTGCAGCAGCAACCGCCGCAGCAGGCCGAGGACGAGATCGACCTGCGCAAGATCTTCGCGGTCCTGCGGCGCAACTGGCCGCGTCTCGCCCTCGGAGTTCTGGTCGGCCTCCTGCTGGCGGTGGCGCAGCTGTCGACGACCACGCGGCTCTATACCGCCCATGTCGACATCGCCATCGGCCGCTCGGCCGATGTCGAGACCTTTCAGGATTTCTCCGGCGTCGGAGGCCGCGCCGCCGAGATCCAGATCGAGACCGAGCTTCTGGTGCTGGGCTCCGAGCAGATCGCCCGGCGGGTCGTGCGCATGCTCGCCCTGCACGAGAACCCGCGCTTCATGGAGACGCAGCCGACGCTGATGGCCGAGGTCCTGCGGCTGCCGCTGCAGGGGGTGTCGATGCTGATGGACCGGGCGCGCGAGTTCCTGTCGGGCGACCTGCCGGACGCCGCCGCCCTGGAACAGGAGCGCGCCGACAGCGAGGCGCGCGCCGTCGAGCGGGCCGTCGGGCGGTTGCGCGGGGGCATGCGGGCCACCTCCATGCGCGGCAGCCGGGTGCTGCGGGTGAGCTACACATCGTCGTCGCCGCAGCTCTCGGCGCAGATCGCCAATGCCATCGCGCAGGCCTATATCGAGGACCAGCTCGAGGCCACCGACGCCGCCTCGCAGCGCGCCATCGACTGGTTGCGCCAGCGCCGCGACGAGCTGCGCCTGCAGCTCGAACAGGTCGCGCGCATCGCCGAGCGCTTCCGCGAGGAGAACGGGCTCGTGGGCGTCGATGTCGACCTGCTCGCCAGCGCCGAGCTCGAGCGGCTGACGCGGGATCTCGTCGCTGCCCGCGCCGAGGTGGTCGCGCTCGAGGCCCGCGACCGCTATCTGACCGAGATCGTCGAGCGTGCGGACACCACGGCGGTGGTGCGCGAGACCGAGTCGCAGGGCATCACCGCCGGGTTGCGCGCGCGCTATCTGGAGGTGCTGCGCAGCTACAACAACCTCGCCGCCACCCTGGGCGAGGACCATGCCCAGACCCAGCGCCGCCTGCGCGAGCTGCAGGAGATCGAGGCGCTGATGTTCGAGGAGGTGCGCCGCAGCGCGCAGCTGGTGCAGCAGGACCTGCGCGCCGCCCGCGAGCGGGTGACCAGCCTCGAGGTCGCGCAGTCGCGCGTGGGCGAGCGTGTCGGCGCGGATCAGGCTGTGGTGCTGCAGCTGCGCGACCTCGAGCGCAACGTCGAGACCGTGCGCAACCTCTACACCAGCTTCCAGCAGCGCCATCAGGAGGCCACGCAGCGCCAGGAGATCCCGGTCTCGAACGCGCGCGTGCTCAACCGCGCCCTGCCCCCCGGCGCCCCGAGCGCGCCCGACGGCACGCGCATGCTGGCCTTCGGAGGGCTGCTCGGGCTGCTCTTCGCCGGCGGCTGGGTCGCCTTCCGCGAGTGGCGCGACGACAAGGTGCGCTCCGAGGAACAGGTGCGCGCCGAGCTGGGGCTGGAGTATCTGGGCGGTCTGACCGTGATCCGCGGGCGGTCCAACCGGGTGCGCCGCAGCGCCGTCGCGACGGCCGGCGCGGACGGGGAGGTGGCCCTGCCGACGATGCTGACCTTCGCTGCCGACAACCCGCTGTCGAATTTCGCCGAGACCCTGCGCACCGGCAAGATGAGCCTGACCCTGCGCCATGGGCAGGCGACGCGCGCGCCGAGGGTCGGCTTCGTCTCCTGCTTTCCGGCCGAGGGCAAGACGACGGTGGCGGCCAATTTCGCCGCGCTGCTCGCGCAGCAGGGCGCCCGGGTGGTGCTGATCGACGGCGACCTGCGCAACCCGGGGCTGACACAGTCGACGGGGCAGAGCTTCGAGACCGGCCTCGTCGACGTGCTCCTCGGCGAGACCGACTGGCGCGAGGTCGTGCACCAGGTCTCGGGGACGGGCGTGACGCTCATCCCCAACGGCAAGGCCCGGGTCGCCCACAGCGCCGAGCTGCTCGGCGGCGCCGGGATGCGCGACCTGCTCGACCGGCTCGACCAGGAGTACGACCATGTGATCCTGGACCTGCCGCCCCTCGGCCCGGTGGTCGATGCGCGCGCGATCCTCGACCGGCTGGACGGGGTGTTCTTCGTGCTCAAATGGGGCGGCACCAATCTGGAGATGGCCCGCCGCATCCTGCGCATGGACCCGCGGATGCGCGACAAGTGCTATGGCGCCTTCCTGAACTTCTTCGACCCGAAGAAGGCGCGCGCCTATGGCGACGCCGAGGGCTATGGCTATCACCGCTCCTATTACGGGCGCTATTACCGCGAGACCTGAGCGGGGCGCATGCGGTCGGTCCTCACCCGCGCCGTCCTCGCCCTCGGCCTCGGGCTCGTGGCCGGGCTGAGCTGGCCGCAGCTGGTGGAGCATGTCCGCTGGCAGGGCTATGCGGGCCTTGCCCGCGAGGTGCGGGACGGCCGCTTCGAGCCCGCCGACCTCGGGCTGCTGGCGCCGGCGCTGGCACGGGCGGAGCCGGAGGCGGGGCCGTCCTGCGAGATGCTGCGCGCCACGCCGGTGCTGACGCTGCATCTCTATGCCACCGACCTGCGCTTTCGCGCGGCGCAGGAGGCCGGGACGGCGGAGGCGGCCGAGACCCTGGAGGCGCATTTCCGGGCGGCGCGGGGGCTTGTCGAACGGGCGCTCGCCTGCCGCCCGACCGACGGCGACCTGTGGCTCACGCTGGCGCTCTTCGCGGCGGCGATGGACGACCCGGCCGAGGAGATCGCCCGCTATGTCGCCCTGTCGCGCCGCCACGCCCCGCATGAGGACTGGATCATGCGGCGGCGCGACCGTTTCTTCTGAGCCGGCTCAGCTGGTTCCCACCCCGCCGCGACGGGGCGCCAGGGTGTGCCAGGCGCGCGGGTCGTGGCGGTCCTGCAGCATCAGGAAGACATGCCCCGTCCGGTCCCAGGGCAGCACGCGGTCGTGCAGGTTGTCGAGGACATAGTCGACCCCCCCGATCCGCACCAGCAGCACCGCATGCGGCTCGCCCCGCGCCGTGCGCCCGACCGCGATGCGCAGCCGGTCGGTCGGCCAGCCGAGGGCGATCAGCTCCTTGCGCTTCTGCAGCGCGTAATCCTCGCAATCCCCGGCGGCGACGCCGATGTCCCAGGAATCGAAGCGGCCATCGGACTGCGGGCGGATGGCGCGGTTGACCGCACGGTTGATCCGCCCCGCCTCATCGAGCTTGTCCTGCGCGGTCATGGCCGCCGGGCGCCGGTCGGGGCGCGGGTCGCACTGCCCCTCGTAGAGCAGGCAGAAGCGCACATGCGCCAGCAGCGGCCGGCGCGGCGACAGCGTCATGCCGGCCTCGATGATTCCCCCCGGCGCCGCCGGCTGGGGCGTGGGCGGCAGCGGCGTCGCGCCGCTCGCCGTCGCCCATCCGCCAAGCACCAGCCCCAGGGCCGCGATGCGTGAAACCCCGGACTTCCGTCTCGCGGACCATGCCCCCCCGGGCACGGCCGCGCCCCTTGCGCGCCGTGGCATGCCACCCTCCACATCTGACTTCACCCACGCGCAGGCTGCGAAAGACGCCGTATCGCGTGGCGGCAGGAATGTGGCCCCGGGAGGGCTCTCGCCGATCAGTTTAAGGGGTTTTCCCGGGATGTGTTAACCGAGTCTGCCCGAAGGGCGGTTCCCGTGCTGCTGCGGCCCGGAAGTGCCTCACGCGACAGCAGCGACACCGCCGCCGCCGCCCCCATCAGCGCGGCGAAGTAAAGCGCCACGCCCGGGATCTGCAGCGGGAAGTCCACCGCCGAATGCGCCAGCCCGAAGGCCAGCGCCCCGAGGCCGAGGACCGGGATCGCCCGCAGCGAGCGGCGCCGGCGCACCCCCGTCACCAGCACCCGCAGCAGCAGGCCGAGGGCCACGGCCATCACGAGCCCGCCGACGGCCCCCATGCCCGCCAGCAGCTCCAGATGGGAGTTGTGCGCGCGCAGCCACCGGCCCTCGGCCCCCATGCAGTCGGGATCGCGAAAGCGGGGGAAGACCTCGGCGAAGGTGGCGAAGCCGAAGCCGGTGAGCGGCCGCTCGGCGATCGCCTGCAGGGTGCTGGCCCAGGCGCACCAGCGGCCGTCCTCGGCCTCGCTGCCCATGCGCGAGATGACCGGCTCGCCGAAGACGACGAACACGCAGACCCCCGCCACGAGGACCAGCGCCGCGCGCGCCCGAGGGCCGAGCTGCGAGGCCGGGCCGCGGCCGCGCCCGGGCTGCAGCAGCAAGGTGGCGGCGACGGCGAGCGTCAGGCAGAGCAGGGCCAGGGTGACGCCGGCGCGCGAGCGCGTGGTGATCAGCGCCACGATGACCAGGAACAGCAGCGCCGCCAGCAGGATGCGCGACCACTCCGGTTCCGGCCGCTCCGGGGCGTCGCGGCGCGCATGGCGGCGCCCCCCCTCCTGTCGGGGCAGCAGCAGCCAGCCCGCCGTGGCGAAGGCCACGAGGCCGAGAAAGGCGGCGGTGGTGTTGCGGTTCACGAAGATGCCGCTGAAGGCGCCACGCCCGACCTCGAAGCCCGAGAAGAACCGCACCCCGGGAAAGCCGATCTCCAGCACCGCCGAGAGCCCGGCCAGCGCGAGCCCGAGGGCGGCGAGCAGCTTCCAGGCGAAGATCGCCTCGCGCTTTTCCTGACAGAGCAGCAGCATCGCCGCGAAGACGAGGAACGGCAGGACCAGCGCCGGCAGCGCCGCGCGCGTCTCGGCCGGCGCCACCGAGATGGTCCGGCCGGCCGGGATGCCCAGCTCCGCCAGCGTGTCCCAGACCGGGTCGGCGAGCAGCCCGAAGGGCAGCGCGACGGTCTGCAACAGCGCCCAGGCCACGAGGACGGCGCCGCAGACCATGCTCCAGCGCCACAGCCGGCGCGTCGCCGGCCGGGCCAGCGGCGTGGCCAGGGCGGCCAGCAGGGGCAGGCACAGCCCCAGGAAGGCGATCTGCCGATAGGGGGCCGCCACCGCGCCGTTCATCATCAGCGCCAGCCCGATCGCCGCCGTCAGCGCAACGAGGACCCCCCGCCGCGCATGCTCTGCCGCCAGGCGCAGGAGGCGGTCCGACGGCCGCGCACGCGGGATGTGTGAGCCCGATGCCACGGGCGGACCTCCGTCACAGGGGGCGCGATTCCCCGATCCGGTGCCACGGGCCGTCACGGGCGCGACAGGAGATCGGGGGTCTTCCGGTCCCTTATCGCCGAGGTTGTGCCCCACAGGCAACATTCGCGAAGGATTCGCTGCCCTGCGGGCGCCATCCACCCGCCTTCCATACACAGTCCGGCAGTTTTTCCGTATCGAAAGAGAAAAAAAGAGTCTCAGTAGAGGACGAGGCATGGGTGTATTTGCGAGGCAGGTCACGGGCATTGTTGCGGTTGTGGCGCTTTCGGGGTGTGCGATGCTGCCCGGCTCCGGCCCCCGCGAACCGACGATCCGCGAATTCGCGACGGCTGCGTCGCGCAACGAGAGTCCCACGCTCGGCTACGACTATGTCATGGTGGACCTGACGCGGGCCACCCTGCCGCTTCTGACCCAGGACAGGCGCGAGGAGTTCCGCACCTTCGGGGCGGCAGCGCAGGCGGCGCCCTCGCTCCGCCTCGGCCCGGGCGATGTCATCCGCGTGACGGTGTTCGAGAGCCAGACGGGCGGCCTGTTCCTGCCCGAGGATGCCGGGGCGCGTCCGGGCAACTTCGTGCAGCTGCCGCCCCAGCGCGTCGATCAGGACGGCCGCATCACCGTGCCCTTCGCCGGCGTCATCGTCGCCCAGGGCCAGACGCCCGCCGCGCTCGAAAGCATCATCCGCGACCGGCTCGTCGACCGCGCGATCGAGCCCGAGGTCTCGGTCGAGATCCTCGAGCAGAACTTCTCGCGCTTTTCGATGATCGGCCGGGTGGGCGCCTCCGGCGTCTATCCGCTGCGCGAGGGCGGTGTGCGCCTGCTCGAGGCCATCGCCGCGGCCGGCGGCATCTCCACCGACGCCTCCAGCGCCTTCGTCTCGCTCACCCGGGGCGGTCAGAGCGCCAAGGTCTCCTATCGCGTCATCCTCGACACGCCGCGCGAGAACATCTTTCTCGCACCCGGGGATGTCGTCGAGATCGTCGAGGAAGAGCGGCAGTTCTTCGCCTTCGGCGCCACAGGCCTTGTGGGCCGCTTCGCCTTCGGGTCCGAGGAGGTGACCCTCAACGAGGCCGTCGCGCGCGTGGCCAGCCTGCAGGACAACCAGGCCGATCCGCGCAACGTGGTGATCTATCGCAAGGAATCGCGGCACGCGCTGGAGCGGATGGGGGTCGATTTCAGCGACACCCCCTTCATCGGCGAGGAGGTCCCCACCATCTTCCGCGCCAACTTCCGCTCGCCCGACATCTTCTTCCTGGCCAACGAGTTCCAGATGCGCGACGGCGACGTGATCTTCGTGACCAACGCGGCCACGGTCGAGTTCCAGCGCTTCTTCAACAATGCGACCGTGCTCACCGGCGGGCCGCTGTCGGTCCGCGACAACATCGAGGCGTTCTGACGCGGCGCGGGTCGGTTTCAGGAGGGTCGGTTTCACGGGCCTCGGTCGCGCGACGGGGGCGCGACCGGATCCGGTGGAGCCTGTCAGCGCGCGCCGGGCTGAACCTGCGCAAGAGCGGCTGACGGCCCTTGCCTGCGGCGGCGCGGGATCCTGCTGTCCGAAGGCGCAGGGTCCCCGTCGGCCCGGGTTCTGATCCGGGCACGGAAGAGGAGCGCGACGAGCAGCGCAAGGCCCATCGCCAGGTAGAGCGCAAGGAACAGATGAAGGAACACGGTCACCATGCGCGACGCGCCTCCCGCGGAGCAACAAGACACGAGGCTATCGGGAAACCCTTGCCGAAAGATTACGCATGCATTCAGAGATGGACCCGAATCGTCCTCTTGGTTAACCTTTCCTGAAATGAAATCTTGGTGTGCCGACGATTAATCGTTACGGTCGACCGGGAGTCGTTGCTTGAAGATATTTGTGTGTGAGGGTTGCCTCCATGGAGATCCTGTCCGACCCCGGGATGTTCCTCGCCCTGTTCGCCGTCTCCTTCGGGATCTGTGGGGCCATCGTTCTCGCGCGGCCCTGGCTGGTGCGGAACCTGCGCGCCGCTGAGGATCTGCTGAGCATCCAGTGTGCGCATCTGCGGCACACGCCGCGCATCGGCGGGCTCGGGGTGCTGGTGGCGGCGGTGGCGGGGATGCTGGTGCTCGTGCCCGAACATCCGGGGCTGCCCTTCGGGCTGTTCGCCCTGACCCTGGTGCCGGTGTTCCTGGCCGGCATCGCCGAGGACCTGGGCTGGCGCGTCAGTGCCCGCGGCCGGCTCATCGCGGCGGCAACCTCGGCCGCCCTCGCGGTCGGGCTGCTGGGGGTGTGGATCCCGCCGCTGGGCATTCCCGGCCTCGATGCGCTGCTCGCCATGGCGCCGCTGGCCATCGTCGTCACCGTCCTCTGGGCGACGGGCGTGTGCCATGCGCTCAACCTGATCGACGGGGTCAACGGCCTCGCCGGCGGCACGGCGCTGCTGATCGCGGCCGGCATCGCGCTGGTGGCGCAGGAGGCAGGGGTGTCGGCCATCGCCATGGTGGCGGCGGGGGTGGGCGCGGCGGTGCTGGGCTTTCTCGTCTTCAACTGGCCGCTGGGGCGGATCTTTCTCGGCGATGCCGGGGCCTATTCGCTGGGCCATGTGCTGGTCTGGCTCGCCATCGGGCTGGCCTGGATCAGCCCCGAGGTCTCGGCCCTGTCGCTGTCGCTGATGTTCTTCTGGCCGGTCGCCGACACCATCCTCGCGATCACGCGGCGGCTGCACAACGGGCGCTCGGTCAGCGCGCCGGACCGGCTGCACTATCATCAGTTCGTCATGCGCGCGCTGATCCTGTTGTCGGGCGGCCGCCTCGGCAAGGGCATTGCCAACTCCGCGACGGGGCTGCTCATCCTGCCGCTGGTCGCGGCACCGATCGCGACGGCGGTGCATTTCTGGGACCGGCCGATGGCCGCGCTCCTGGCCTGGGGGGTGTTCGGGCTGCTCTTCACCCTCAGCTATCTCGGCGGGCTGCGGCTGTTCCGCAGCAACCTCTGGCGGGGCATCCCGCGGGCCCGGCGTGCCGCGAACGCGCAGCTTGTCCCGGTGCCGGCCGTCCTGCGCAAGTTCTGACGGCCCCGAACCGGCGTCGGATCGCCGCCACCCCTTTTCCGGGGCGCGGGGCGTCCCCATCTGACACCAGCCTGCCCCCGCGTCGGTTGCAGACGACGCCGCCCGCGCGGATCCGGCAGGGCCTTCCGGCTCCCCTGACCCCATCCGCAGGCGCATCGTCACCCCCACGCAGACCCCGAGACGCAGGAAATCCTTGATCGGCCGGCGGGTTCGGGCAAGCATGTCCCGAAGCGGCCGACCGCCCGGACGACGCCGCCTCGGGCGATCCCCTGGCCAGATCCCTTTTTTCCGGACGCATCATGGCATCATCCTCATCGGTTTCATCGTCGCCCGGTCGGGCGGAGCTTCGGCGGGTTCGGGACGAGTATGCCGGGCTGTTCGGGGCCGTGTTCCTGTTCAGCATCTTCGTGAACCTGCTGATGCTGACGGGCCCGATCTTCATGCTGCAGGTCTATGACCGGGTGCTGTCGAGCCGGGCGGAGGCGACGCTGATCGCGCTGATGGCGCTGGTGGCGTTCCTCTATCTGATGATGGGGCTGCTGGACCATGCGCGCGGGCGGATCGCGGCGCGCAGCGGGGCGCGGTTCCAGGACCGGCTGGATGCGCGGGTGTTCGCGGCCTCGCTGAAGCGGCTGGCGGTCAAGCCCGACGACGGCCCCGCGCTGGCGGCGCAGCGCGACCTCGAGTCGGTGCGTCACCTCCTGGGCGCGCCGACCTTCCTTGCGCTCTTCGACATGCCCTGGGCGCCGATCTTCATGTTCGCGATCTTCGTCTTCCACCCCTGGCTGGGGGTGCTGGCGGTGGTCGGCGGCGGCTTTCTGATCCTGGTGAGCCTGCTCAACCAGCGCGTCACCCGGCGGCCGATGTCGGAGGCCAACGGCCGCGCCCTCGAGGCCGAGCGCTATGGCGAGCAGATCAAGGCGGAATCGGAGGTTGTGCAGAGCCTCGGGATGCGCGGCACGGGCTTTGCGCGCTGGCACCGGGCGCGGTCCTCGGCGCTGGGGGCCGGCATCGGGGTGAGCGACCTTGCCGGCGGGTTCACGACCTTTTCCAAGACCTTCCGGCTCTTTCTGCAATCGGCCATCCTGGGGCTGGGGGCGTGGCTGGTGCTGCAGGGCGAGCTGACGCCGGGGGCGATGATCGCGGCCTCGATCCTTCTGGGGCGGGCGCTGGCGCCGGTGGATGCGGTGATCGGGCAGTGGGGCATGGTGGCGCGGGCGCGCGAGGGCTGGGGCCGGCTGGCCGAGCTTCTTGCCCGCGAGCCCGAGGTGGCGCCGCGCACCGCCCTGCCGCGGCCGCGGGCGGTGGTGGAGGGTCTGCAGCTGACCGTGGCGCCGCCGGGCGAGTCGAAGGCGGCGCTGCGGATGGTGTCGTTCCGGGTCGAGCCGGGGCAGGCGCTGGGGGTGATCGGGCCGTCCGGGGCGGGCAAGTCCTCGCTGGCGCGGACGGTGATCGGGGCGTGGCGGCCGGCGGGCGGGACGATCACGCTCGACGGGGCCGCGCTGGATCAGTACGACCCCGACGTGCTCGGGCGCTATATCGGCTATGTGCCGCAGCGGGTGACGCTGTTCGAGGGCACGATCGCCGACAACATCGCCCGGCTCGACCCCATGCCCGACCCCGAAAAGGTGGTCGCCGCGGCCAGGCGCGCGGGCGCGCACGAGATGGTGGTGGCGCTGGACGACGGCTACGACACCCGCGTCGGCCCCCATGGCGGGCGGCTCTCGGGCGGGCAGGTGCAGCGCATCGGGCTGGCGCGGGCGCTTTACGGCGATCCGGTGCTGCTGGTGCTGGACGAGCCGAACTCGAACCTCGACAACGAGGGCTCGGTGGCGCTGAACGCCGCGATCCGGGCGGTCAAGGCCGAGGGCGGCGCGGTGATGATCATGGCGCACCGGCCGGCGGCGATCCAGGAATGCGACATGCTGCTGGTGATCGACAACGGCCAGCGCACCGCCTTCGGGCCCCGCGACCAGGTGCTGCGCGAGATGGTGCGCAACCACACCGAGCTGTTGCGCACCCCGCCCGCGGGCGCCGCGCCCGCAGGTGCCCCGGGAGGCGCTGCCGGCACCACCACGGGAGGCGCGACGTGAGCGTGCTGCAGGGCAGACCCGGGCAGATGCCGGCCGCGGTGCCGGAGCAGGAGCCCCACCCCCCCGGCGCGCGGGAGCAGGGGCGCCAGACGCAGGGCGGGCCCGAGAACAGGACCCCCGAGAGCAGGCTGCCCGGGCCCGGAACCTCCGAGGGCGACCTTCAGGAGCAGGGGCGCCAGCGGGCCCCCGATCCGACCGCGGACCGGACGCCGGTGCCGGCCGCGGCCCCGACAGCGGGCCAGCCCCCTGTCCGGACAGCGGAGCAGCCTCCCGCCCAGACAGCGGGTCAGACGGCGGGCCAGATGGCGGCCCCGACAGCGGGTCAGCCCCCCGCCCAGGCAGCGGGCCAGACACCGGGCCAGACACCGGGCCAGACACCGGGTCAGACGGCGGCGCCGGCCGCGAGCCCGCTTGCGGCCCAGTTCCCGGGCTGGGGCGTCTCCGGCGTGGTCACGCCGCAGGCCCCGCTCCGGACGGCCGACCGGCCCGCAGGCCCCCCGACCGCCTCCTCCCCGACCGCCTCCTCCCCGACGGCCTCCTCCCCGACCGCCTCCTCCCCGACTGGCGCCCGATCGGCCGGAACCCCATCGAGCGGCGCGCCGACAGGGGCGGCGACGGGCCAGCCCCCCGCCTCCCGGGACCCCGCCCTGCCCGCGGCCTCGGCCGAGGCGGCCGCCCGTCCCCGAGCCCCCGCGCCCGGCTCCGCCCAGCCCGGACCGACGGCTTCCGCCCAGCCCGGACCGACGGCCTCCGCCCAGCCCGCACCAACGGCTTCCGCCCAGCCCGCACCAACGGCCTCCGCCACGCCTGCCGCAACGGCCTCCGCCACGCCTGCCGCAACGGCCTCCGCCTCTGGCACCAGGGCCGCGGCGGGCGCGCCCTCTCCTGCATCGCCCTCCCCCGCTTCCCCCTCCCCCGCGCCCGCGCGCGACGATCCCGCCGCATCGCCCCCGGCCGGGGCGCCGCCCGGCGGCGGCCGGCCCGCGGCCCCGGCCCGGGCAGGCGCAGGCGCCGGAAAGGGGCCAGCCCCCGGAGCGGCGCCGGGGGCCGCCCCGCAGGGCTGGTCGGCGCGGCGCCACCTCGCGCTCGGCTTCGTCGCGCTCGTCGTGCTCGTGGTCGGCTTCGGCGGCTGGGCGGTGATGACCCGGATCGCCGGGGCGGTGATCGCCTCGGGCCAGGTCGAGGTGGCGCAGAACCGCCAGGTCGTGCAGCACCCCGACGGCGGCGTCGTCGAGGCGATCCTCGTCGCCGAGGGCCAGCGCGTCGAGGCCGGCGAGCCGCTGCTCAGGCTCGAGGGCGCGCTCCTGCGCTCGGAGCTCGCCATCGTCGAGGCGCAGTTCTTCGAGGCGCTCGCCCGCCGCGGCCGGCTCACCGCCGAGCGCGACGGCACCGACCGGATCACCTTTCCGCCGCTCCTGATCGAGGCCGCCGCCAGCGATCCGGAGGTCGCCGCGCTGATGGAGGGGCAGCAGCAGCTCTTCACCGCCCGCGCCGCCTCGCTCGAGCAGCGCGTCACCCAGCTCGACCGCCGGGGCGAGCAGATCCGCGCCCAGATCGAGGGCATCGAGGCCCAGCAACGCGCCCAGACCCGCCAGCTCGAGCTGATCGGCCAGGAGCTCGAGGGGCTGCAGACGCTGCTCGAGCAGGGGCTGACCCAGGCCGGGCGGGTGCTGGCGCTGCAGCGCGAGGCGGCGCGGCTGGAGGGCGGGATCGGCGGGCTGCAGGCCGATGCCGCCCGCGCCCAGGTCGCCATCACCGAGATCGCGCTCGAGATCCTCGCGCTCACCACCCAGCGCCGCGAGGAGGCGCAGACGCTCCTGCGCGAGATCGGCGTGGTCGAGCTGGAGCTGGCCGAGCGCCGCCGCAGCCTGATCGAGCGCATCGACCGGCTGGAGATCCGCGCGCCGGTCTCGGGGGTGGTGCTGGGGCTGCAGGTGACGACGCCGCGGGCGGTGTTGCGGGCGGCCGAGCCGGTGCTGTTCCTGGTGCCGCAGGACCGGCCGCTGGTGCTGGCGGTGCGGGTGGATCCGCAGCACATCGACCAGGTCTTCGTCGGCCAGGAGGTGACGCTGCTGTTTCCCGCCTTCAACCTGCGCACCATGCCCGACATCCGCGGCACCGTCGCGCTGGTCTCGGCCGACGCCTTCACCGACGAGCGCATGATGATGAGCTATTTCCGCGTCGAGATCGCCCTCGACGAGACCGCCCTCGACGCCCTCGGCGGCCGCGTCCTGCTGCCCGGCATGCCGGTCGAGGCCTACATGCGCACCGCCGACCGCACCCCCCTCGACTACCTCGTCCGCCCCCTCACCGACTACTTCAACCGAGCCTTCCGCGAGGAATAGGAGCCCCGCGGCCCCGCGAGCGGGCCGGGCTGCGGGTCGGATGACCCCCGGCCCGCGCCCCCTGCCACGGAGGCTGAGTCGCGCCTCGCGGACGCGGAAAGGCGCTGCGGCAACCATGATCGCCGATGCGTGCAGTCCGGCCACACCATATCATGACTACTGTGCGGCCCGGGACACAGCCCCTGCCAACCCGCACCTTTGATGGTTGACAGAACGCTCACAGCGCTGTTAACGAACATTAAACTAGTGTCGTGGCCGGTGTGCGCAGAGCAGTACAGGCACAGAGCCAGGAGACTGAGCAATGTCCAACGTTATACTTGGTACACCGTTCAACGACGTCCTGATGGGGACGAACGGGGACGATGTGATCTTCGGCAACGCCGGGAACGACCTGATTGACGGCAAGGCCGGCGACGACATCATTCATCCCGGACCGGGCGTCGACTCGGTCTTTGGGGGCATCGGTAACGACAGGATCGTCTACACCGCCTTCGGCGACAACGCGAACGACCAGGTCGACGGCGGTCCGGGCCTGCCCGGCTTCGACCCGGGCATCAACACCCTCGTCACCACGGTTCTGGTGGGTGACAACTTCCTGAACGCGAGCAGCAGCGCCCTGACCCCGGCGATCGTCTGGAGCTCGCCGATGCTGCTGGCCAACATCAACTTCGTCGAGGTCTCCAACGCCAGCGTGATCAACGGCAACCCGTTCGTGCTGGACCTGTCGCAGGATGATTCGTTCGGCCTGCCCGAGAACCTGCTGGCGCAGAACCATTATTTTGCGGGCATGCCGGCGAGCGACACGGCGACGCTGCACGCGCTTGATTACACCGTGGCCACCGGCGCCATCACCGCCGGCATCCCCTTCGACGCGACCAAGGGCATCCAGCTCGAAGGCTTCACGATCAAGTCGACGTTCTTCCTGGACAACGCCCTCGCCGCGCAGGCGAATTTCCAGGCGCTGGTCAACACCTACAATGCCGCTCTGGCGGCTGAGGCCGCCTTCGACAGCAAGGTGGCTGCTCTCGGTGCCGCGCAGACGGCCCAGGCCAATTTCGCCGCCCTCATCGGCACCGCCGGGGCGGCCATCACCGCCGCAGAGGCCTTCGGTGCGGGCGACGGGTATGACTTTGGCCCGGGCTTCAATCCGATCACCGACCTCGCCGACGCCACGGCGTTCTACGACCAGGCGCTGGCAGACGCCCAGCAGGATCGGGCTGATTTCGACGCTGCGGTGGCGGCCTATGAGGCTGCCCTCGCAAACTACATCCCGGGGAATGTCGTGACCGCGACCGCCCTGCGGGATGCGTTCAATTTCCTGGTGAGCGAAGGTTACGCCGTCAACCCGCCGCTCTACCCTGGCAACGCCTTCCCGCTTCTTCAGGCGCAAAACATCAACTCGGCGCTGTCTCAGGCCTCCATCAACGGCAACCTCGCCACGACGGGCGCGGCGCTCGATGCCGCGATCGCCGCGGCCCAGGCCGATGTGGACAACTGGGCGCCGCTCGCCCAGGCCGTTCAGGACGCCTGGGACGACATCGTGGCCGATCCGCTGTTCGCGGGCGACCCGTCCGGCGCCAACTCCATCGCGGACGCGAACGCGACCGTCACTGCCCATGCCAATGCCGTTCTGGTCGCGCAAGCCACGCTCGTGACGGATCCGCTGTGGGTCGGTGGTTTGCCGACCCCGGGGAACATTGCGGCGACCGAGGCGGCACATGACACCGCGGTCGCGAATGCCCTGGCCGCCGTGAATGCGGCTGCTCCGATCCCGGGCGACATCCCCGGTTCGCTGGCGGCTCTCGCCGCTGCCGTGGCCGCCGAGATGGCCGCGCTTGATGGTGTGCCGACGAGCTTCCTGACCGTGGGCGGCGGCGAGGTGGCACTCTCCTATGACGGCATGGCCGGCAAGTGGGTGCTCACCTACACCGCGCCCGAGAAGAACTTCCTGCAGCCGATCATCAATCTCGAGTCGACCGTGGATGACGGTTCGGTCGCGGTGACCGGCACGCAGACCGATGGCTCGACCGTCGATTTCGCGGTGAACTTCGCCTATACCTTCGGCGCCAACATCGACCTCTCGGGGGCGATGACCGGCTACAGCATCAACGGCTCGGTCAACGGCAACGTCATCACCACCGGTGACGGCGACGACACCGTCCGCATGAACGGCGGCGACAACACCGTCTTCCTGAACGGCGGCAACAACACCGTCTGGCAGGGCCCGATGGGCGTCAACGGCAACGATACGATCATCATCGCCGGCGATGGCGACAACACCGTCGGCGCCGGTCAGGGCAACGACGTCATCGAGGTCAACGGCGACGGTGACAACAACGTGTTCGGCGGCGCCGGCGACGACCTGATCTTCATCAACGGCGACGGCGACAACGAAGCCTTTGGCGGTGCCGGTGTCGACGTGCTGGAGGTGAACGGCAACGGCAACAACATCGTCGGTGGCGGCGCCGGAGACGACTTCATCTTCGTGAACGGCAACGGCAACAACCAGGTCTTCGGTGGCGCCGGGGCCGACCAGATCGTCATCAACGGAAACGGGGCGAACACGGTCGCCGGCGGTGCCAGCGCCGGAACCGCCGGGAACCAGATCATCGTCAACGGCAACGGTGCCAACACGATCTTCAACGGCAATGGCAACGACACGGTCGTGGTCAACAACAACGCCATGGATGTGGCCGACCCGCGCGGGGTGGTCCTGTTCGGCGGTGTCGGGAACGACACCTTCATCTTCGGCGCCGGCTCGGCCGGGACGCTGACGATCGAGGCCGGCAACGGCCGGAACACCCTCAACATCGACAAGGCGGATCTGCTGTTCGATCAGAACGTCATGATCGACCTGCGGGGTGTCTTCCACACCGAGGCTCAGGTGATCGCCGCCCTCGCCGACGGTCCGCTGCCCAACACCACGGTGCTCACGATCAACGGGTTCTCGGAATCGCTGACCTTCAACGGGATCAGCCGCGCCGAGCTGCTCGCCTCGGACGACTGGCTGATCGTCTGAGACAGCCACCTCGCGACCATGCTAGGGGGGGCCTCCGGGCCCCCCCTTTTCCATGCAGGACCCCATGCTGTCAGACCGTTATCCGCTGCTCGAAAAGAGCGTGTTCATCATCACCTATGGCCGCTCCGGCTCGACCCTGGTGCAGAACATGCTCAGCACCCTGCCCGGCGCCCTGATCCGCGGCGAGAACGAGGGCCTGCTCGCGCCGCTGGTGCGCGCCTGGGAGATCGCGCGCCACTCCGAACAGGGGACACGGATGCGGGTGCGCGGCCGGGCGACCACGCCGGCGGACCCCTGGTTCGGCTATGAGGAGGTGACGCCCGAACGCCTGGGGCAGGCGCTGGCGCTGACCTTTGCCGAGACGGTGCTGCGCCCGGCCCCCGACACCCGCATCACCGGCTTCAAGGAGATCCGCTGGCACCGCGAGGCAGAGCTGTTCGTGCCGATGCTGGAGTTCCTGTGCCAGCACTTCCCCGAGGCGCGGTTTCTCTTCAACCTGCGCGGTCACGAGGCGGTCATGCGATCGGGCTGGTGGAGCACCATGAAGCCCGAGCTGGTCCGGCGCGAGCTCGAGCAGGCCGAGGCGCTTTATGCCGGCTATGCCCGCGAGCACCCCGACCGCTGCCTGACCCTGCGCTATGAGGACTATGTGCGCGACCCCGAGGCCTGGCGCCCGGTGTTCGAGTTCCTCGGCGAGCCCTTCGATGCGGCGCGCGCGGCCGAGGTGCTGGCACGCCGGCTGACCCATCTGCAGAGCCACACCGCTCGGCCGCGCCGGGCGGCGCCGGGTGGGGGGGATCAGGGCGGGGGTGGGGCTCAGCCGCGGGCGTAGATGTCCTCGTAGCGGATGATGTCGTCCTCGCCCAGATAGCTGCCGGTCTGCACCTCGATCAGCACCATCGGCACCTTGCCCGGGTTCTCCATCCGGTGCACCGCGCCGAGGGGGATGTAGACCGACTGGTTCTCGGTCACCAGCCGCACCTCGTCGTCCACCGTCACCCGCGCGGTGCCCTGCACCACGATCCAGTGTTCGGACCGGTGGTGGTGGCTCTGCAGGCTGAGCGCGGCGCCGGGGTGGACGACGATGCGCTTGACCTGAAAGCGCTCGCCGATGACCAGGCTCTCGAACCAGCCCCAGGGGCGGTGATCGACCGGAAAGGTCTCGGCCTGGGCGGCGCCACGGGCCTTCAGCGCCGCGACCGCCTCCTTGACGCGCTGCGCATCCTGGCGGCGGGCGATGAGCACCGCATCGGTCATGGCGACGGCGATGATGTCGGTCAGCCCGATGCCGACGACCTCCTGGCGGGGGGAGTCCGCGCGCAGGAGCGAGCCCGAGCAGTCGATGGCGGTGGCATGGGCGGAACAGACATTGCCGGCCGCATCCGGTCCGGCCTCGCGCCAGACCGCGTCCCAGCCGCCGAGGTCCGACCAGCCGCCCGAAAAGGGCACGACGGCGAGGTTGTCCGCCCGCTCCATCACCGCATAGTCGAGCGAGATGTCGGGGGCCTCGGCCCAGGGCCCGGGGGCGAGGCGCAGAAAGCCCAGATCGGGCGCGGCCTCGGCCACCGCCCGGCGCACCGGGTCCATCAGCTCGGGCGCATGGGCGGCAAAGGCCGCGAGGATCGCGCGCACGGTGAAGAGGAAGATGCCGGCATTCCACAGATAGCGCCCGGCGTCCAGCATCTCGGCGGCGCGGGCGGCGTCGGGTTTTTCCACGAAGCGCACCAGCGGGCGGGGGCCGGCGTCATCCTCGCCCAGCGGGTCGGCGAGTTCGAGCCAGCCATAGCCGGTCTCGGGCCGGTCGGGGCGGATGCCGAAGGTCACGAGGCGCCCGGCGCGCGCGGCCTCGACGCCGCTGGCCACGGCGGCGCGGAATGCCGCGGCATCGGGCACCACATGGTCGGAGGGGGCGACCAGCATCAGCGCGTCGGGGTCCGTGCGTTCGAGCCACAGCGCGGCGGCCAGCACGGCGGGGGCGGTGTTGCGGCCCGCCGGCTCGATCATCACCGCGCCGGGGTCGATGCCGGCCGCGGCCAGCTGCTCGGTGACGATGAAGCGGAAGTCCGAGCCGGTCAGCACCAGCGGCGCGGCGTGGCCCGGCCCCGACAGCCGCCGCGCCGAGGCCTGGAACAGCGTCTCCTCGCCCACCAGCGGCACGAACTGCTTGGGATAGCTCTTGCGCGACAGCGGCCACAGCCGCGTGCCCGAGCCGCCGCACAGGATGACGGGGGTGATGGTCATGGTGCGCGCATCCCTTCCTGCTGCCGAGCCTGGCCAAGGCATATGGGAACGGGGCGCAGCCGTCCATTCCCGACGGCGCCGCGGCGGGCGGCAGCGCACGGACCGGGACTCGCCCAAAAGAAGTGTCTTGACATCTGAGATCGCCCTGTGGTAGAAGACCGATACTCTGGAGGAATGCCCGCTGCCACCCGGCCGCGGGCATTCTGCGTTCCGGCCTCCGCCTTCATCCTTTCCGGGCTCAGTCCCTTCCGGCCCATGGGCCCCTTCGCCGACCCGCCGTGCGCGGGCCGGGTCGCCATGCGTGGCCCCGGCCCGACCCTGGCCAGACCCCGGCCCAACCCCGGCTCCGGGCCGGCCGATCAGGAGTATCCCCCCGATGACCGTCAATCTCTGCGCCGTGAGCGGCACCCTCGTGGCGCCGGATGGCTCGCCCATGCCCGACGTGCAGGTGCAGTTCCTGCCCGCCCCCGCCACGGTGCGCGGCCAGGGCACGCAGAGCCTGCACCCGCGCCCGGTCGCGATCGCCGCCGATGCAGGGGCGGAGATCCGGGTCGACCTTGCCCCCGGCGTCTATACGGTGCGCACCCGCGACAGCAACGGACGCGACTATCAGCCCTATCTGATCGATGTGCCGAACGCGGCGGAGGCCATGCTGTCGGACATCATGCTGCTCCTGCCGGCGCCGCAGACGGTCTACGACGCCGCCGCCAGCGCGCGCGTGGCCGCCAATGCCGCCGGCGCCGCCCGGGAAAGCGCGCAGGAGGCCGCCGGGAGCGCCGAGGAGGCTGCCCTCAAGGGCGGCAGTGGCGACGAGCGGACCTTCTCGTCGCGGGCGGCCTTCCTCGGCGCCACCATCCCCGGCACGCTGGAGCGCTGGACCGTCCTGCACTCCGGCAAGGCCCTGGACTATGTGCGCGATCCGGACGGCACCGCCATCGCGACCGACAACGGGGTGAAGGGCTCGCCGGCAGGGGTGGTGACGCCCGAGCATTTCGGGGCGGTGGGCGACGGCGTGGCGGACGACACCGCCGCCTTCGTCGCGATGATCGCCCACATGAACGCCCGGCGGATCAGTGCGCGGCTCTCGACCGCGCGCTACCGGGTGCAGGCGGGCCAGCTCGTGCTGACGGCGCCGGGGCTCGAGATCCTCGGCGAGGGCAAGGGCAATGTCGCCAACACCACCCCGACCACCCTGGCCCCCAGCGAGATCATCCTGACCGGCAGCGGCGCCGGGTTCCGGCTGCAGAACCAGAACCAGACGCTCGCGGGCTTCCGCCTCACCTCGGACAGCGCGCGGGCGGCGGCGGCCTTCGACATCGCCTCGCCCGGCGTGCGGGTCGAGGCGCTGGACACGCAGTTCGCCCGGGCCGACCGCTGCCGCGTGAACCTGCGCATCGACAGCCAGCCCGGCGACGGGGTGCTGGTCGTGGGCGAGGCGGTCTATTTCGATCCCAGCGGCACCGACGTCTATCTCTGCAAGGGCTTCGGCCTGCGCGGCGATCCCGGCATCCACCCGGACCTCAACCGGACCTGGCGCAAGTATCCCGGCCTGTACAACATCGACGGCTTCCGCGTCGGGTTCTGCGGCGGGCATGCCGTCGCGCTGTCGCACCCGAGCGTGGTGACACAGGCGAACATGGCGATCCGGTGCCGGATCAACAACCTCGATACCTTCGGCAACTGCGGCAACACCGACATCTGCTATCCGTCCGGCGACGGAACCCCCTATACCGTGTGGATCTTCGGCGAGAACTGCAGCATCACCAACAGCGCTCCGGACGGTCGGACGGGCCAGTCGATGACGCCCGAAACCGCCGGTGGCGTCTATATCGCCGGGCGCCACAACGAGCTCATCAACAACCGCTTCATCAACACGAAGCAGCCGGTCCGCTGGGGCGACGTTGCGGCACAGCCCTCGACCGGGCTCGAGGTCCGCGGCGTGCGCACGACGCAGACCAGCCTCGCGCCCGATCTGGTGGCGCGGGCATCGCTGACAAGCCCGGGCCTCGTGATCGTTCTGGACGAGTTCAACCAGATCAGCCGGCCGGTCAACTTCTTCGGCACGGGCGGCCTGTCGAACGCGCACAGCGTCCTGTGGGGCCAGCGCCGGATCGGCGATCTGTCCGTCAACGCCTCGTGGAACCAGGTGAACATCCCGTCGAACGGGGTGGCCAGGCTGCGCATCAACAACGCCAGCGCCGGTGTCGTCTTCGGCTTCATCCTCAGCATCGCAAGCACGGCCTATGCCAACGGCTGCGGGCGTTTCCACATCCGCGTCGGGTCCGGGTCGCCGGCGGTGACCAAGATCGACGGACACGCCAACACGGTCGCGGGCAGCGGCGCGATGGACGGCACGACGGGCGAGGCCGGCAGGATCACCGTGAGCACGGACGATACCAGCATCTATATCGAGAACCGCCAGGGCGGGACCCGGTCGATCACGCTGGGCATCGACGCGGCGAACCCGAGCATCTTCATCGAAAGCGTGGAGATATTGCCCTGATGGTCCGGGACAGCGTCTTCGACGGCCCGAGGCTGCGGCGCAGGCGCCGGTGGGGGTGGATGTGGGGGGGGAGGCTGTCCGGTCCCTCCCCCGCAAGACCCGCCCGGGCGGGGGCGGTCACAGGTTCAGGATGCGGGTGTGGTGCTTGCGCAGCAGCATCAGCCCCAGCGCGAGCGGGATCAGGCTGAAGCCCAGCACATAGAGCGGCTCGACATAGCTGGGCTGATAGGTGGGGTAGAAGCCCGAGCGCATCAGCCCGGTGAGGTGGATCACCGGGTTGTACCACAGCACCTGCTGGCCCACGGCCGGAAGGTCCTCATAGATGTAGAAGACCCCCGAGAGCAGGAACAGGGGAAAGGTCAGGATGCTCCAGACCTGCTCCCACAACGGGAAGGTGGGGAAGAGATAGGCGTTCAGGCAGCCGATCCCCAGCCCGAGCAACGCGGTCAGCGAAAAGGCCAGCAGCACCGGCGGCAGCTCGACGATGGCGCGGGTCTCGAAGACCAGCAGGATCCCGCCGATCACCACATACATCACCGTCGCGTTGGTCACCGCCTGCAGCAGGAACCGCGCGGCGATGGCGTCGATGAAGGTCACCCCCGGATAGAACAGGAGCGGCCGCGAGTAGCTCAGCGCCTTGGCGGCCGCCGAGCTGCCGCGCTGGAAATAGAGCAGCGGCAACAGCCCGGTGGCATAGAACAGCGGAAAGTTGATGCCCAGCGAGGGCGTGCGGATCCGCAGCCCCAGCGACAGCACCAGCGTCAGCATCGCGACCCCGCCGACCGGCACCAGGATCGTCCACAGATAGCCCCCCGGCGAGCGCCCGTAGGTGGTGCACATCTCGCGCAGCATCAGCGCCATCAGCGTCCGCGTGCTGCGAAAGCGCCGGGGACGCAGGGCTTCGTGATGCGATCCTGCCATTCCTGTGAGGTCCCTCTCTGCGGGCTGGAACTGCCGTCGTCCCTTCTATAGACTCACCCGGGCATGGTTCGCAAAACACATGCTCTTGCCCGGATGCGGGGCCCTGCGCGACGGCGAGGCCTTGCCCGGGTCCGGGGCATTGACCATATGCGGAGCGCTGCCAATGCGCGGTCCGCGGGCGGGATCCCCGACCCCGCGGTGCACCCGCCAGCAGAGAGAGCTGCGTGACACGGCAATCCTCCTCCGATCTCGCCTCCCCCGATGTGGCGGACGACGCCGCCGAGAGCCCCGGCGGCGGCAACAGCCCTGCGGAACGCCGCCTCCGGCGCCGCGGCCGGCGCGAGGCCGCCTTGCTGGCCAAGGCCAGATCCGACGTCGTGGAGCTGCGCGGCGACGACCTCGCCGACGCCCCGCCCGAGGGCGCCGGCACCGGGCAGGACGGCGAGGCGCGCAGGGAGGCGCGGCCGGCCCCCGTCGGCCCGGCCGGCGGACGCCGGCGGGCCGTGGCGCCGGTGGTCCCGACGGCCCGGCCGCGCCGGCGGCACTGGCTGATGCTGGGCAGCTTCGTGCTGCTGGTGCTGCTGCCCGGGATCGTGGCGGGCTGGTATCTCTACAGCCGGGCGGTGGACCAGTACGCCTCGATCATGGCCTTCTCGGTGCGCTCCGAGGACACCCGCTCGGCGCTCGACGTGCTGGGGCGGCTGGGCAATCTGGGGGGCGGGTCGGCCTCGACCGATGCCGACATCCTGTTCCAGTTCGTGCAGAGCCAGGAGATGGTCGCGCGCGTCGATGCCCAGCTCGACCTGCGCAGCCTCTATTCGCGGCATTTCGAGACCGATCCGGTCTTCGGCTTCCGCCCCGGCGGCAGCATCGAGGATCTGGTCCGCCACTGGGGCCGGATGCTGCGCATCGCCTATGACGACGGCGCCGGGCTGATGGAGATCCGCGTGCTGGCCTTCGACCCCGACGAGGCGCAGGCCATCGCCCGCGCCATCCTCGACGAAAGCACCCGGCGGATCAACGAGCTGTCGGCCATCGCGCGCGAGGACACCACCCGCTATGCCCGCGAGGAGCTGGAGCTGGCGCTGGAGCGGCTGCGCCAGGCCCGCGAGGCGGTCACCGAATTCCGCGTCCGCACCCAGATCGTCGACCCCTCGGCCGACATCCAGGGGCAGATGGGGCTTCTGAACAACCTGCAGGGCCAGCTCGCCGCGGCGCTGATCGAGCTCGACCTCTTGCGCGAGACCACCCGCGAGGGCGACCCCCGCATCACCCAGGCCGAGCGCCGGATCGAGGTGATCCGCGCCCGCATCGCCGACGAGCGCGGCCGCTTCGGCGGCGGCGAGGGGCGCGCGGGCGAGGATTTCGCCACGCTGATGGCCGAGTTCGAGCGGCTCAGCGTCGACCGGGAATTCGCCGAGCAGGCCTACAAGTCGGCGCTGTCGGCCTATGACGCCGCGGTCGCCCAGGCGCAGCGCACCAGCCGCTATCTCGCCACCCACATCGTGCCCACCCGCGCCGAGACCGCCCGCTTTCCCGAACGCGAAAAGCTCATGGGGCTGACGCTGCTGTTCCTCGTGCTCGTGTGGGCCTCGGGCGTGCTGGTCTATTACAGCGTGCGCGACAGCCGCTGAGCGGGGCCGCGGAGGGGGGCGGAGAGGCGCGCGCGATGATCCGGATCGAGAACCTGCACAAGACCTTCTGGGTCCGCGGCCGGCCCACGGTGGTGGCGCGGGGGATGACGGCCACCTTTCCCCCGCGCACGGGCGTCGCGCTGCTGGGCCGCAACGGCGCCGGCAAGAGCACGCTCCTGTCGATGATCGCCGGCACGCTGAAACCCGATCGGGGCAGCATCACCACCGACGGCACGATCTCCTGGCCGGTGGGGTTCCGCGGCAGTTTCCACGCCGACCTGACCGGGGCGCAGAACACCCGTTTCATCGCCCGGGTCTATGGCGTCGACACCGACGCGCTCGCCGAGTTCACCGAGGAGTTCTCGGAGCTCGGCGAGCATTTCCACCTGCCGTTCCGGACCTATTCCTCGGGCATGCGGGCGCGGCTGTCCTTTGCGGTGTCGATGGGCATCCGCTTCGACACCTATCTGATCGACGAGGTCACCAGCGTCGGCGACGCCGCCTTCAAGGCCAAGAGCCGGCTGGCGCTGATGGACCGGCTGCAGACCAGCGGCGCGATCATGGTCACCCACTCGCTGGGCAAGCTGCGCGCGATCTGCACCAAGGGCGCGGTGCTCGATCGCGGCCGGCTGTGGTGGTACGAGGATGTCGAGGACGCCGTCGCCCATCACCTCGAGATCATGCGCGCGACCATGGGTGAGGATGCCGACGCCGTCAGCGTCGACGACTGAGCGCGCCCGCCCCGGTCACCCCCGCCCCGTTCACTCCGGCCCGTTCACCCCCGCCCCGTCTTGCCCCCGGCGGCGCGGCAGGCGCAGCACCCGGGCAAAGCTGCGCCCCAGCAGCACGAGGTCGCCGCACAGGCTGCGGTTCTTCTGCCAGATCAGGTCGAGCCGGGCCTTGCGCGGCACGCAGCGGCGCATGTAGGTCGCGTCCGTCTCCTCGGCCGTGCGGCAGCGCGCCAGAAGCCGCTCCTCATGGGCGTGGAAGGTCAGCGTGGCGAGGCCGGTCAGGCCGGGGCGGCTGCGGAGCACCTCGGCATAGAGCTCGGGGCAGCGCTCGACATAGAGGCGTTCGGGCGGGCGGGGGCCGACGAAGCTCATGTCGCCCTTCAGGATGTTCCACAGCTGCGGCAGCTCGTCGAGGCGGGTGCGCCGCAGCAGGCGGCCCAGCGGCGTCACCTGCCCGGCGCGGTCGCCGCCCAGCACGCCTGCGTTCGGCGTCTCGGGGCGCATGCTGCGCAGCTTGTAGAGCCGGAAGGCGCGGTCGGGGCTGCGCATCCGCTCGGCCACATGCAGCACCGGGGCGCCGTCGAGCACGCGCACCAGGAGCATCAGGACCGCCAGGAGCGGCAGCGCCAGCGGCACCAGCAACAGCACGATCAGGATGTCGACGGCCCGCTTGGCCGGGGTCATCCGCACGCCCCCCCTGCCCGACAGGACGGCGCCGCATCGGAGCATGGCTGCCCAGCTCCGCCCCGGCCGTTGCCGGCCCGTCGCATGTTGTCCGGCGCTGCCCGCACTGCCGTCCGACTCGTTGACCTTGCCTGCGCGCCCTGTATCTTGAGGCGGTCTGCAAGGTCCACCGCTAATTGTCCCTTCTGCCACGGGGACGGAGGGCTTCGTGCAGATGGGGGACAGGGCTGGACATGGACGATTTTCTGCGCGGATCCTGCGCGGCCGGCGGAGTGCACCGGCTGCGGCACCACCCGTCCCACCCGACCCCGTTCCGTCCGACGCCGATCCAGGAACCGACATCGCCCCGCCTGCGGCCGGCGATCCGCCTCGGCGCGGTGCTGCTGCTCGTGCCGCTCATGGCGGGCTGCGGCAGCCTGCCGCGCACCGCCGCGGTCCAGAGCGAGATCCTGCGCGAGGCCGACAGCGAGACCCGGACCTTCAGCGTGGTGGAGGTGACCCGGGCGGGGCTCGAGCAGCTCGCGCGCTGGCCGGCCGTGGGCGCGCCGCAGCATCCCTGGCTGCCGCGCAGCGCCGGGCCCGACACCCCGGTCATCCGCGCCGGCGACCGCATCACGCTGACGGTCTGGGACAACGACCCCAACTCGCTGCTCACGAGCGAGGGGCAGAAGTCGGTGGCCGTCTCCGACCTGCCGGTGACGCCCGAGGGCACCATCCATGTGCCCTACGTCGAGGAGGTGGTGGTCAACGGCCTCACCCCCGAACAGGCGCGGCGCAGCATCCAGACCCAGCTCGACGCGATCCTGCCGGCAGCGCAGGTGCAGCTGACCCTCGTCCCCGGGCGCCGCAACTCGGTCGACCTGCTGGGCGGGGTGGCCAATGCCGGCACCTATCCGCTGCCCGACCGCAACTTTTCCGTGCTCAACCTGATCAGCGCCGGCGGCGGGGTGGCGGGCTTTGCCAACCCGCAGGTGCGGCTGGTGCGCGACGGGCGCGTCCATCGCATCGCGCTGGCGCGGCTGCGCGAGGATCCGCGCCTCGACACCATCCTGCGCGGCGGCGACATCGTCAGCATCGAGGAGGACGAGCGCAGCTTCGTCGCCCTCGGCGCCGCCGGGCAGCAGACCCTCATCCCCTTCGGCCGCGAGCGCGTCTCGATCCTCGATGCGATGGCGATGATCGGCGGCGTCGAGGGCGGGCGCGGCTCGCCGGGCGGGATCCTCGTCTTGCGCGAATACCCCGAACGGGCGGTGCGTGCGGACGGCGAGGGCGGGCCCGACCGGGCGCGGGTGGTCTTCACCCTCGACCTGACCTCGGCCGACGGGCTGTTCAGCGCGCGGCAGTTCACCGTCGCCCCGGACGACGTGGTGCTGGTGACCGAAGCGCCGCTGACCTCGGTCACCGGCATCCTCGGCGTGCTGGGACAGTCGCTGGGCCTCGCGGGGCGCGTCGGCAATCTGTGACTCCCTTCCGGAGGGGGGGCGTGGCGACCATGCGTGGCCCCCGGACCCTGCGTTGCAGGGGGGCTGTCTGCCCCCCGTCGCGCTGCGCGCGTTCGTCGGGAAAACCCTCCACCGGAGGGTTTTCCGATCCTCCTCACCCCGAGGATATTTGAGGAAAGATGAAAGGGGCTGGGGTGGCGAACGGCGCGCCCGGACAGCGCAGGAGGCCGGGGCAGGGGCGACGGAGGATGGGCCAGAGAGGTCGGCCCAGAGCGATCGGACCGCGAGGGCGGCGCTATTCGCCCGGGCTCAGGACGCCGCGGACGCGGGGCTGGCTGCGCCGGGCCAGGGCCCGGATCTGGGGGTGGGCGCGCCGGCGCCGGCCCAGCAGCGCATCGCCGACGGCGAGCGACAGCAGCCGCAGATAGGTCATGCGCTCGCCCGGGTCATAGGCGCGGGCCTTCAGCGCCCATTTCGGCACCGTCACCAGCATCACCAGCCAGAACAGCACCGGCCCGGCCGCGGTGCGATAGGTGAAGAGCCCGTTGCGATAGTTGTAGTAGACCTTCCACAGCGGGCGGTGGACCTGCCCCTCGCCGCGGCGGAAGGTGGTGCAGTCATGCTCGAACCCCAGCCAGGGGGCAAAGCCGATGCGCCCGCCGGCCCGGGTCAGCCCCAGGGTATAGATGACGTCGTCGCCATAGATGAACAGCTCGCCCTCGGGGTATCCGGCCCGGGCGATGGCGTCGCGCGACAAAAACAGCCCCACGAAGGAGGCCGCATCGATCGGCAGCGGCTCATGCGTGGCATAGTCGCGGTCGGCGACATGGAAGCCCGCGCGCCCGCCGCCGAGCAGGGTGCGGAAAAAGCTGCGCCGGCACCAGAACGGGTTGCGCGAGGGCCGGTTCATCTCGCAGATCTCGCCGTCGGGGTAATAGACCCCGCCGGCCAGCGCCTCCCACGGCAGGCCGGGGGTGTCCGGCGCCTCGCGCCCGCCCTCGCGTCTCGAATCGCGGGCGGCGATCAGGGCGCGGAACCGCTCGATGGCGCCGCGGTGGGGGCGGGCATCGTCGTCCATCACCACGTACCAGTCGGGGTCGAACAGCGCCCGGGCCGCGCGCAGGCCCCGCTCGAACCCGCCGGCACCGCCCTGGTTGCGGCGACAGCGGATCGGGTGCAGGCGCGCGTCGGTCTGCGCGGCGAGCCATTCGCGGGTGCCGTCGGTCGAGGCGTTGTCGACCACCACCAGGTGATCCACCCCCTCCTCGAGCAGGCGCGTCACGGTCCGCCGCAGCTGGCCCTTGCGGTTGAACGTCACCACCACCGCCGCGATCCGCCCCCCTGCCGGGGTATGGGTGGCCTCGGGGGCGGTGTCGACGTGATCGCGCATCAGAGCGGCCGCACCGCGAAGGCGGGCATCGGCGTGCCCGCGGCGCGATGCGCCAGATAGGCGCGCGCGGTGTCGAGCGCCTCGCGGATCGTCACGTCCATGTCGAGATAGCGATAGGTGCCCAGCCGGCCGACGAAGGTGACGCCGGTTTCGGCCTCGGCGCGGGCGACGTAATCGGCCAGCAGCGCCTTCTCGGCCACCAGCCGGATCGGGTAATAGGGGATGTCCTCGGGCCCGCACTCGCGCGAATACTCGCGGTAGCAGACCGAGCCTGCGTGCTCCTCCCACGGCGCGAAGTGCTTGTGCTCGGTGATGCGGGTAAAGGGAACCTCCACCTCGCCATAGTTCATCACCGCGCAGCCCTGATAGTCGCCCTGATAGGTGAAGCGCTCGAAATCCAGCGTGCGATAGCCCAGCCGGCCCATGTCGTAGTCGTACCAGCCATCCAGCGGGCCGGAATAGAAGACATGGTCGAACGCGCCCGCCTGGTCGCGGGCAAAGCGCGTCTCCAGATGCACGGTGATGCGCGGATGGTCGAGGATGCGCTCGACCATGGCGGTGTAGCCGGTCGTCGGCATCCCCTGAAAGCGGTGGAAGAAATAGTTGTCGTCGTAGTTGAAGCGCACCGGCAGCCGCTTGAGGATGGAGGCGGGGAGTTCCGACGGGTGGCAGCCCCACTGCTTCTGCGTATAACCCTTGAAGAAGGCCTCGTAGAGGTCGGGGCCGACGAAGCGCAGCGCCTGCTCCTCGAAGGTCTGCGGCTCGACGATGCTGGTGTCGGCCTGTTCCTCGATGAAGGCGCGGGCCTCATCGGGGCGCATGGTGCGGCCGAAGAACTGGTTGATGGTGTGCAGGTTCACCGGCAGCGAATAGACCTTTCCGCCGGTCGTGGCCTTCACCCGGTTCTTGTAGGGCTGAAAGGTTTCGTAGCGGTTGACGTAGTCCCACACCTCGGCGTCGTCGGTGTGGAAGATGTGCGGTCCGTAGACATGCACCAGCACGCCGGTCTCGGGGCAGCGCTCGGTATGGCAGTTGCCGGCGACATGGGAGCGGGCATCGACGATGGTGACCTCATGGCCCGCCTCGGCCAGATGACGGCCGATCACCGCACCCGACAGCCCGGCCCCCACCATGAGAAATCGGCCGCTTGCCATCGTTTAACCCCCGTGCCCTGCCCGCTGCTTACTCCTGCCCAGCTAGCAAATTCAAGGGAGAGGTAAATCTCCGGAGAGGCGGTGGCAGACAGCCGCCGAGACCGCCCCCCCCTGCGGCACGGAATCTGCCCGTTTTTTGGGCAGAATGCTTCGGTCGGGGCAGGCGGGGCGGGGCGGTCCCCGGCCGGGCGCGGGCGGGGGGGCCGGCGGCCGCACCGTTTTGTGGCTGGACACTGCGCGCCCGAATGAGCTTATGTGCCGCCGACGTCCGGGCCCGCAGGCCGGTGCAGGCGTGAGACGTGCATGGGGGGCAGGGGCGCACGGGCATACCCAAGGACAGGCAGACCGCGACGCATGCCGAAACTCACCTGCATCACCACCACCTTCAACGACGGCCCCGCCCTGATGACCAGCGTGCGCGCGGTCCTCGCGCAGGGGTTCGGCGACTTCGAGTTCCTGATCGTCGACGACGGCTCGCGCGACGACACCGCCAGCGTCCTCGCCGGCCTCGACGATCCGCGCATCCGGGTGATCCGACAGGCCAACGACGGGCTGTCGGGGGCGCGCAACAAGGCGCTGGAGCAGGTGCGCGGCGACTATGTCTGTTTCCTCGACGCCGACGACTGCCGCCCCGGCTGGGCCTTTGCCGCCATCGCCGAGACGATCGACCATGACGCGCCCGACGTGATTCTGTGCCGCGGCGTGCTGTCGGAGCTGCGCGGCGAGCTTCTGCCCTTCTACGACGCCGCCCGCTTCGACCGAATCGCCGAGCTCTGCCCCGAGGGCAGCATCACCCCCGCCCACGCGCAGGCCGCCCGCATCCGGCCGCTGGCGCAGCTGATCGAGCCGCAGTCGGCCAACAAGGTGGTGCGCACCGCCTTTTTGCGGGCCAGCGGCATCGGCTTTCCCAACACCCATTTCTTCGAGGACATCTTCTTTCACACCAACATCCTGGCGACGGCGCGGCGGGTGAGCTTCGTGCACACGCCCTGCTTCACCTATTTCCGCCGCTATGGCCGGCCGCAGATCACCGCCACCGCCGGCGACACCCGCTTCGACATCATCGCCGTCACCCGCATGACGCTGCAGACCTTCGCCCTGCGGCCCGAGTTCCACGACCCGCTCTATCGCGGGGCGGTGCTGGCCTCCTGCCTGCGCATCGTCGAATGGTGCGGCAACACCATCACGCATCACCATCGGTTTCACTTTCATCAACTTGTCCGGGCCATGCTGCGCATGATCGATCCGCTGTGGCTGCATGTGCCCGAGCCTGTGCGGGCCGAGCTGGGCGAGGCCGGAGCGGTCCTCGCGCGCCATGTGGAGGAACCTCGCCGTGCCGGCTGACATCGACATCCCGCCAACCGACCCCGCCGAGCCGGGCCCCGATCCCGCTGCCGCAACCGATCCCGAGGCCGGGCTCGAGGTGGAGGCGGAGGCCCGGCCCGAGCCGGACCCTGAACCGGTCGGCATCGTCCTTTACGGCTTCGGCCAGCGGCTGGAGCTGACCGCGCCGGGCGATCCCGCGCGGCGGGCCGAGGCCGAGCGGCGGCTGCGCCGGATCCACGAGCCCGCGCTCTGCGCCTGGACGCTGGCGCCCGGGGGCGTGGCGCTCGACATCGGCGCGGGCTTCGGCGCCTTCGCGCTGCCCTTTGCGCGCGCCTTTCCGGGCTGGACCGTCTGGTGCTTCGAGCCTGACCCGGACCTCTTCGCGCTGCTTCAGGCCAACATCGCCGCCACGGGGGTGGGGAATGTCCGCGCCGTGCCCTGCGCCGTGGGCGGCCCCCTGCCCGGGGGCGACCCCGCCGCGCTTGCCGCCGCGCTCGAGGCCGGCGATGCCGCGGCGCTCCCCGGGCTCTGCCCCGCGGGGCCCCTGCCCGGGGGCGGCACCGGGCCCGTCCTGCCGGCCGAAGCGCTGCTGGCCCTCGCACCGCGGCTCCTGAAGCTCGACGCGCCGGGCACCGAGACCGAGGTGCTGGAGGGGCTGGCGCAGGCCCCGCTCGACCATCTGCTGGGCGAGTTCGCCACCCTGCCGCCCTCGCGGCTCGTCTTCCGCGGCCCCGGCCTGCGGCAGACCTGGGCGCCGGTGGCGGGCTCGCCGCTGTTCCGGCTGCGCCGCAGCGCCGATCCGGGCGAGCGGCGGCCGGGCCTCGACGTGGTGGTGGCGATGTACAACGGCCGCGACTGGATCGAGGCCTGCGTCGACGGCATCCTCGAGGGCGCCTCGGACGAGGTCCGCGCGCTGGTGGTCGACGACGGCTCGACCGACGGCTCGGCCGAGGTGGTGCGCGAGCTCTACGGCCACGACCGCCGCGTGGTGCTCTTGCGCAAGCTCAACGGCGGCTGCGCCTCGGCGCGCAACTATGGCCGGCTGATGTCGGACGCCGCGCACATCGCCTTCGTCGATGCCGACGACATCCCCGGCCCGGGGCTGTTTTCCGAGCTGCTGGAACTCGCGCGCTATACCGGCGCCGAGGTGGTGCAGGGCGGCTTCGAGCTGCTGCACATGGAGGCCGGCGGCCGGGTCCGGCGCGTGCCCTCCTACGAGGCAAGCGAGCCGGCCTTTCACAGCCAGCCCCGGCGCGCCTTCGGCTCGGGCGGCTGCCGGGTGCTCCCGGCCTCCCTGCTGATCGAGGGGCAGCCGACGATCTGGCGCCGCGTCTACCGGCGCGATTTCCTCGACAACCGCGACATCTGGTTTCCCGAGCACATCCGCGCCTTCGACGACCAGATCTTTCAGCTGCTGACGCTGCAGCATGCCCGCAACGTGCCCATGCTCGACCATGTCCATTACGGCTATCGCCAGCACCCGGCGCAGGACATCCGTCAGGGCGACGAACGCGCCTTCTATTCGCTGGAGATGTTCCGCCTGATGCTGAAACGCGCCCTGCGCGAGGGCTGGGGCGATTTCGCGCCCCTCCTGCGCTCTTATGTCAACACGGTGAACTGGTGCTGGTCGGGGCTGCGCCGCGATTTGCAGCCGCGCTTTGCCCAGGCCGCGGCCGAGCTGTGGGTGCTGATGGAAAAGGCGCTGGGGGCGGGGGCCACGCGGCCCTTCGGCGACACCGCCTTTGCCGCGCACGGCTTTGCCCATCACGCCGAGCGCTTGCGCCGCGACCTCGCGGGCCTCGGCGACGCCTATGCCTGGGCCTCGCTCGATTCCGCCGAGATGCATGTGGCGGCCATCCGCATGAGCCAGCGTGTCACCACCCGGGAGGGGAGCGGCGCCGCATGAGCCCCCGCAAGACGCTTTTCCTGCACATCGGATCGCACAAGACCGCCACCACCTTTCTCCAGAACAGCCTCGCGGCCAACCCGGCCCTGCTGGAGGGGATGGGCCTCTGCTATCCCCAGACCGGCCGGATCTGGGACGCGCATTTCAAGCTCTGCTGGGAGCTGAAGGACCCCGCGCTGCACGACCGCCCGCTGGAGCGGCTGCCACTGTGGTCGCAGCTGCTGGCCGAGGTCGCGGCCTCCCCGCACCCGGTGGCGGTGCTCAGCTCCGAGGAGTTCGGCCTCGGCCTCGATGCCACCCGGCTCGAGGCGCTGAAGGCGCATCACGACGTTCAGGTGGTCTTCTACCTGCGCAGCCCCGACAGCTACATGGAGAGTTTCTACAACCAGTTCGTCAAGGATTTCGGCACCCGCGAGACCCGCTCGATCGAGACCCATGTCGCCGAGGAGGGGCTGTTCTTTCTCGACACCATGCGGATCCTGCGCCCCTGGGTGGACATGTTCGGCCCCCGGGCGGTGCGGCTGAGGCTCTTCGACCGCGCGCATCTGCCCGACGGGATCCTCGCCGATTTCCTGCGCACGCTGGGCTTTTCCGCCTGGCCGGACTTTCCCCCGCCGGCCCGCTCGGTGCTGCACAAGGCCTCGCTGCCGCCCGATGCGCTGGAATACCTGCGCCTGTCCAACCCCTGGCTCGACCGGCAGGAGGGGCACCACGACTTCGTGGTCGATCTGGTGGCGATGGCGCAGAAGAACGCCGAGGCGCTGCAGCAGACCCGCGCGGGGCTGCTGTCGCTCAAGGCCCGCCAGACCCTGCGCCGGCGCTTTCGCGACACCAACTTCGAGGCCGCGAAACTCCTTCTCGGCGCCGCCCGCACCCCCTTTCCGCCGCCCGACGCGCCCCCCCCGCCGGCCGATTTCGACCGCCGCCTGCCGGAGGCCGATGCCGCCGTCATGGGCAAGGTCGCGGCGATGATCCGCAACAGCTCGAGAGGGTGACAGCACCGTGGCCAACAAGCGGCTGAGGCCGATACAGCGTCTCCTGCGCTCCGCATCCGGGCCGGAGCTGACATGGGAGGCGGCGCGGAGCCTGCTGCTGCGGGCCCATCCGTCGCTGAACAAGGTGCTCAAGCGCCATGCCGACGGCAAGCCGCTGGAACAGTACGACATGCGCGTGCTCAGCATGATCGCCCATTTCACCAACGACCACGACCTCTACGAGGCGATCATCGCCCGCTTCGACGAGAACCTTGCCGCCGCGGCCTTCCACAGCCCGGTCGAGCGGAGCGCGCAGCAGTTCATCGGCAGCGGCCTCGGCACCGGCTCGCTGAACGCCTATCGCAGGACGATCGCCTTCGGCGGCGCGGCCTTCGAGAAGATCTATTTCACCGAGGCCGACAGCTGCGCGAACATGCTCTATGTCCACGAGGCGCTCGCGGATATCCTGGAGGGTGTCGGGGTGCCGGTGCCGAGGCTTCTGGGAACGGTCAGGGGCCCGAAGCTGACCGCGGCCTATTTCGACCTGCAGACGGTGACGCGGATCGGACCCGAGGATTACGAGGGGCTGTTCGCCCTGGTGCCGAGGATCATGGCCGTCGAGTGCCCCGAAACCCCCGCGCCGCCGTTCTTCTTCTTCGAGGTCGCAAAGCGCCCGCGGGTCCGCAAGGGATACGGCAGGCTGGCCGAGGATCTGCGTCGCGCGGACCGGCGGCAGGCGGACAGGATCGTGCGGAACCTCGGGACATGGATGGTCTGGCTCGCCGACCAGCGCCGGGTCCTTGCCCATGGCGACCTGAACCTCGGGAACATTTCCGGAAACGGCATGATCCTCGACTGGGACAGCTGCGGGCTGCTGCCCTTCGGCTATGACCTTGCCTGTCTTGCCTGCTCCGCGAAATATCTTCAGCATCCGGACCGGTTCGACGAGGTCACGCAGCGGTTCGTCGCCCCCCTCATGCAGGACGAGAGCGACCGCATCGCCTATCTGTTCCTCTCCGCCATCATGCTGGCCGGCAACAGCGCCATCAGGTCGGACCCCGCCTATCCCGCCCTGCTGCTGCGGCTCTGCACCGAGGTGAACGACGCCCTCTGTCCGGGCTGAGGGCCGGGGCCCGCGCGGGAAACGGGGCTTCCCTCGCGGGGCGCGGCATGCCATCACCCGCCTGCCCGTCGCCGCCTGGACCGGACCGTGACACCCGCCCCCGTCATGGGCAAGGTCGCGGCGATGATCCGCAAACGGGCTTGAGAGCACCAGGGAAGCTTCCGGATGACAGATCTCGTCTTGCACATCGGCCCCCACAAGACCGGTTCGACCTCGATCCAGCAGACGCTCACGCAAAATCGCAAGCTGTTGCAGAAGCACGGCGTGCTGTATTTCGCCGACGACATCCGGCCGGCCGAGTGCCTTGCCGCGCTCTATGCCACGCCGCAGCAGCGTGCCCAGCCCGAACTGCTGCGTCTCTTCGGCTCCGACCCCAGGATCCTGGAGTGGAGCAAGCGGACCTGGGACGAGCTGGAAAACACGATTGCCGGAACCTCCGTCGATCTGTGCATCCTCTCCAGCGAGCATTTCTTCTCGCTGAAGGACATCCCCGCCTTTGTCGAACACCTGCGAACCATCTTCAGCCAGATCACCGTAATCGCCTATGCCCGGGAGCCGGCACAGCTCTATCTCTCGAATCTGCAGCAGAACATCCGCGGCGGCAGGAGGCTGCACAAGCTGCGCACGCCGGCCAGCTACAATTACCCCATGCGGCGGCGACTCTCGAGCTATGTCGACGCCGTGGGGCAGGAAAACGTCGTTGTCCGCAGCTTCGATCGCGCCAACCTTCGCAACGGCGATGTGGTGAGCGACTTCATCGCCCAGATGGAGCGCTTCGGAAAACATGTCGCGGTCACCCCGACGCGCGCGAACGAGGCCTTTTCCGGCGCGGTCATCGCTTGGCTACTGACTGTCAACGAAACCTGGGATCGCGCCAGCTCGCTGCAGGAACGGGCCACCATCATGCGCCGGCTGCAGCGCTCGAAGGAGCTTGCCGCCCTGCCGCCCCTGATGCTGGACAATCCCCTGTTTGTCCGGATACTGCGCCACAAGGCACGAGGGGATCTGACGTGGCTGAACCGGAAGTTCCTGTCGGGCCAGGTGCCGCTCCCGGTCGAGGACACTCCCATGTCGCCCGAGGACATCCCCTCCGACGAGGACCTGCGGATCGCCATGCGCGAGTGGATCATGTCCTATCTGACCCCGCAGAGCCTGCGCCTGATCGCCTCCGAAATGATCGCGGTGACCCCGTGACGGCCGGCAGCAGCGGCAGGCTTCAGTCGCCCGGGGGCGCATCCCCGGCCCGGCGCCCGGGGGCGGCCCTGTCGCCGGGCACGCCGATCCATGCCCGGACGCCTGTCAGCCGGAACGAACGGGAGTAGGGCTTGTCCTGGTCCGAAGAAGATATCCAGGGGATTGCGTCCCGTTTCGCACAGCTGCTCGAGGCGCTTCCGGCAGATCTGGACGAGGACGGGAACGCGATCCTCGGCCTCGCGCTTCTGGCAAGGTCACGGAATGCGCGCCTGCTGTCGCAGATCCTCGAAGGCTCCCGCAACCGGGCCCAGATGCAAAAGCGCATCGATGCGGTGGTGCAGGCAGTGGTCGGGAAACAGTATTCCCTCACCCAGCACGGCATCGTCAGGACCCTTTCGCAGCGCTACACGGAGGCCATGCTGACGCGCGTGGGGGAGACCCTCCTGCAGTTCCACACCGAGCTCAAGGCCAATTGCGGGGTCGAGTCCTTCATCACCTCCGGAACGCTGCTCGGCATCGTCCGCGACGGCCGGGTGATCCCGCATGACGACGATTTCGACCTCGCCTATGTCAGCGCCTTCTCGACCCCGTCGGAGATCCTCGCCGAGCGGCGGGAAATCCACCTGTTCCTGAAGGATCACCCGCGCTTCGACGCGAAGACCCGGCCGCGCAAGTTCACCTTGCAGTTCAGGGAGGAGGGGCTTCGCTTCTATTTCGACCTGTTCCCGGCCTGGATCATCGAGGGGCGTTTCAGCGAGGTGCCGCTGCGTCCCAGGGCCCTGTCCGGAGACGACATCCTGCCCCTGGGCACGGTGGATTTCCATGGCGTCCCGCTCCCCGCGCCGCGCAACCCCGAGGCCCTGCTCGAGGTCAACTACGGCCCCGGATGGCGCACCCCCGACCCCTCGTTCCGCTTTGACTTCAACCAGTACGGCAAGTACTACTGGTTCCTTCAGAAAGATTTCCGGACATGGGGGACCGATGGCTGAGGCACGCGGGCGCGTGGTGCTGACCTACGGCACCTTCGACATCTTCCACATCGGCCATGTGCGCCTGCTGCAGCGGGCCCGCCAGCTCGGCGATCGTCTGATCGTCGGCTGCTCGACCGACGAGTTCAACGCCGGCAAGGGAAAGAAGGCGATCTTTCCCTACGAACACCGCAGGGCGATCCTCGAGAGCTGTCGCCATGTCGACGAGGTCATCCCCGAGACCAGCTGGGACCAGAAGGCCGAGGACGTGCGCCGCCATGGCGTCGATGTCTTCGCCATGGGCGACGACTGGGCCGGCAAGTTCGACTTTCTGCAGGATCAGGTGCAGGTCGTGTATCTCCCCCGCACCGAGGGCATCTCGACGACCGAGGTCAAGGCCGTCATCGGCGCCATCCAGCAGGAGCACCGCCGGCAGATCCTGAACGCGGCCGAGCATCTGATGACGCTCCTGCAACGGGCATGAACGGCGCAACGGTGCCCGCCGGGCGCGCAAGCGAGAGACGTGAGGCGATGACGGACAGGACTTGTCAGGGCGACCGCATTCCGGATGACGGCGCCCGGCCGACCCTGTCGGGGCGGCGCTGACATGGTCAGCAAGATCCGGCTCACCGGCGAGAATGCCACGATTGCCCTCGGCCTGCTGGAGGAGGCCAGCGCCGTCCTCACCTCCCATCGGATCGGCTTTTGCGTCGACAGCGGCACCCTGCTCGGCATCGTTCGGGAAAACCGCCTGCTGCCCTGGGACAACGATCTCGATTTCTCGGTCTTCGCCCCGGAGAAGGCTGCGATGGACCTCGCCCTCGAGGAGTTCCGCGCGCGCGGCTTCGAGGTGCAGGTCCTGAAGCTCAAGCAGGACCTGGGCCCGCTCCGGCGCGGGACGCTGCGGCTGTGCAAGATCACGCGGCAGGAGGTGCTGCTCGATCTCATCGTGAAGTACCCGCACGAGGATTTCCATTACTGGGTGATCTGGGGCACGCTGAAGCGGGCGCCGGCACATTTCTACGAGCCGCTGTCGGAGCTCGCGTTCGGGGGCGTCACCTATCCGGTTCCGGGCCGGCTGGACGAGTATCTGACATATCGGTACGGCGACTGGCGGACGCCGAAAAAGACCTGGGACATCCGCAAGGACGACGGGGCCATCGTATGACGGGACCGTCGCATGAACGGGGCCGTCGCATGAACGGGGCCGTCGCATGAACGGGGCCGTCGCATGAGGCATGTCCGCCGCAGCCATCCCGGCCACGCAGGAGGATCGTGAATGTCGGCCAATCGCCCCAGGGTCGGGTACACGACCGGCGTCTTCGACATGTTCCATGTCGGCCATCTGAACATCCTGCGCAAATCCCGCGAGTTCTGCGACCGCCTCATCGTCGGGGTCACCACCGACGAGACCGTGCTGCGGGAAAAGCAGAAGAGCCCCATCGTCCCCTATGACGAGCGGGCCGAGATCGTGCGCAACATCCGGTTCGTCGACGAGGTCGTGCCCGAGGAGAGCACCGACAAGCTGCTCGCCTGGGAAAGCCTGAGGTTCGACGTGATCTTCAAGGGCTCCGACTGGAAGGGCACGCGCAAGTGGAACGACCTGGAGGTCGCGTTCGCCGCCAGGGGCGTCGAGGTCGTCTATTTTCCCTATACCGAGCACACCTCCAGCACGAAGCTGCGGACGGTGCTCGACCACTACATGGAAGACATCTCCGCCCGGCGGCTGGGGGGGCTCTAGGCGCCCTGCCGCCGGGGTCCGGGCCTCCATCGGCAGGACGCGGTCGGGACGGGGCCAGAGGTGTCCCCGGGGCGCCGGCAGCCCTCTGGCGCCATGCGATTGACACCGCCCTTCGGAGCGGTGGTATGTGGGGCCGACAACAGATGACCGGAGAAGGCGGCATGGCAGACGGGCAGGAAAACGGGCCGGCATCGGCGTCCCGGAAGGTCCCGCCGCCGGGCGGAGGGTGGATCCATGTGGTCGCGCCGGACGGCATGGCCGTTCCGGTCCGGCTGCGCCGGCTGATCGCCTCCGCCGAGCCGGTGACGGAGCTGCGCGAGGCGTCCTCGGTCGCCAGCCTCGCCGACAGGGACGACGGCACGCCCGTGCTCCAGCTGCACCTCGGCCCCGCGGCCGCCATGGCCCGCGCCGTGGCCGCAGGGCAGGCGCCGGCCGAGGCGCTGGCCGCCTGGACGGCCGAGACCGGGGCGCTGCTCGCCGCCTGCCGGCGGATGCGCCGGCGGATCACCCTGCTCGAGCTGGGGCATGCCGCGGCGGCCACGCCGGCGCTGGCCGAGGCGCTGGGGGCGCGGCTGGGGCTGACGCTGAGCGCGCCGAAGGACACGCCCGGAGATGCCCCGCCCGGAGATGCCCCGCCCGGAGATGCCCCGGAGGACGACGCGGCCGATGCGCTGTCGCTGCTGCTGGCCGAGGCGGCGCTGGCGCGCGATGCGCAGGCGCGGCGGCTGGCCGACGAGCTCGACGCGATGACCCTGCCGCTCGGGGGCGCGCCCGAGGGCGATGCGGAGCTGCCCGGGCGCGGCTTTGCCGAGCTTGCCGCGCAGCGCGACCGCCTCGGGCAGCTGGCCGCCGAGACGGGGGCGCAGGGCGCGCGCATCGCCCGTCTCGAGGCCGAGGCCGCCGCCCACAGGACCGAGGCCGAGGCCACCGCCCGCCGCACCGCCGAGCTGGAGGCGACCGCGGCCGAGGCGCGCGCGCTGATGCAGCAGGCCGCCGCCGCCAGCGAGGAAGCCGCCGCCCTGCGCCGCGAGCTGGCCGCGCTGCAGGCCGAGGCCCCCGCCCGGAGCGCCGCCCAGGCCGCCGCCGAAACCGCCCTGCGGGCCGAGATCGCCCGGCTGGCCCGCAACGAGGCGGTGCTGGCGGCGCAGCTCCTGCGCTTCGGGGTCCGGGGCGACGGGCTGGCCGACGATCTGGAGACGACCCGCGCCACCGCCGAGAGTGCCGGGGCGGATGTGGCCCGGCTGGAGGCGGAGCTCGCCTCCGAGCAGGAGGCGCATGCCGCGACCCGGGCCGCGCTGGAGGCCGAGACCGACCGGATGCGCGCGGCCGAGGCCGAGCGCGCCCGGCTCGAGGCGGCGCTGGCCGAGGCGCGGGCCGAGCTCGCGCATATCCGGGCCTCGCGGTCCTGGCGGATCACCGGGCCGATGCGCGCCGTCGGCCGCACCCTGCGCAAGGAGCACGGCGATGGCTGAGGGGCCCGGCCTGGTGCTGCATCTGGGCGCCGGCGACGGCGCCGAACTGGAGGCGTATCTCGCGGAGGGGGCCGGGCATGTCGTGCTGGTGGAGCCGAACCCGACGCTGGCCGCGGCGCTGGCGCGGCGCTGTGCGGGGGACGGGCGCGTGCGCGTGCTGCCCGTGGCGGTGGCCGAGCGGGACGGGACGGCCGAGCTGCAGCTCTTCAACCTCGCCGCGCTGTCGAGCCTGCGGGCGCCGGCCCAGCTGAGCGCGCTGTTTCCGGGGCTGCGCCGCGTCGCCGGCGTCGAGGTGGAGACCCGCAGCATCGCCTCGCTGCTGGCCGAGCTGCCGCCGCCGGGGGACCGTCCGGAGCTCGTGGTCATCGACACCCCGGGCGAGGAGGGCAGCGTGCTCGAGGGTCTGATCGCGGCCGGGGGGCTGGAGCGGTTCGGCCGCATCCGCCTGAGCTGCGGCACCGGCGAGCATTATGCCGGCAGCGCGCCGGCCGCCGCCCTGCAGGCCCGGCTCGAGGCCGAGGGCTATCGGCTGGAGGCCAGCGACGAGGGCGACCCCGACCGTCCCGTGCTGGACTTCCGGCGCGACCCGCTGGCGCGCGAGCTGCGGAGCCTGCGCGCCGAGCTGGCGGGTCTGCGCGCGGCCCATGCGGCGACGGAGGCCGAGCTGAGCGCCGGGCGCGAGGCGCTGCAGGCCGGCAAGGCCCGCATCACGCTGCTGGAAACCCGGCTCGAGACCACGACGGCCGAGCGCCGGGCCCAGGCCGAGACCGCCGCAAAGCGCATCGCCGAGCTGGAAACCGCCCTCGCCGAAAGCCGCAAGGCCGCCGAGGCCGCCGCCGCCGGGCGCAAGGCCGAGGCCGAGACCGCCGCAAAGCGCATCGCCGAGCTGGAAGCCGCCCTCGCCGAGAGCCGCAAGGCCGCCGAGACCGCCGCCGCCGGGCGCAAGGCCGAGGCCGAGACCGCCGCAAAGCGCATCGCCGAGCTGGAGGCCGCCCTCGCCCAGAGCCGCAAGGCCGCCGAGGCCGCCGCCGCCGGGCGCAACGCCGAGGCCGAGACCGCCGCAAAGCGCATCGCCGAGCTGGAGGCCGCCCTCGCCCAGAGCCGCAAGGCCGCCGAGGCCGCCGCCGCCGGGCGCAACGCCGAGGCCGAGACCGCCGCGCGGCGCCTCGCCGAGCTGGAAGCCGCCCTCACCCAGAGCCGCAAGGCCGCCGAGGCCGCCGAGGCCGCCACCGCCGGGCACAAGGCCGACACCGAAGCCACCGCGGCGCGCCTTGCCGAGCTGGAGGCCGCCCTCGCCGAGAGCCGCAAGGCCGCCGAGACCCTTGCGGCCGAGCGCAGGACCGAGGCCGACGCCGCCGCAAGGCGCCTCGCCGAGAAGGACGCCGCGCTGGAGCGGCTGCGCACCGAGCAGGCGGAACAGATCGAAACCCTGCGCGGGGACATGACGCTGGCCGTCCGGATGCAGGCCATGCGCGACGCCGATCTGAAGGATCTGCAACAGCGCCACGCCCGGCTCCTGGCCGAAAAGGAGCGTCAGGACGACCTGCTGCGGCGCCTGACCGAGCGTCTGACCCTGGCGGCGGGGTATCTGCAGCACCTCGACGGGCTGCTGGAGGATCCCCGGCCCGAGGCCTCCCGCGCGGTGGCGGCGCATGTCGCGCCGGACGCCGGGGCCGGCCGCAAGCCGGGCAAGAAGGCGAAGGCGAAGGACGGAAAGGCCCGGGCATGAGCGGAACCGGGACCCGCCGCGCGTTTCGCGAGGCCATCGAGGACGCGCTGGCGCTGCTCGAGGCGCCGGCGCGGCCGCCCCGGGTCGCTGCCGGCGAGGCCGTGTCGCTGCCCAGCCTGCTCGACCAGTGCCAGGCGATGATCCGCGAGGCCGCCGCGCAGGACCCGGCCCCCCTGCGCAGCCTGCATCACCTGGCCTGCAGCGGCGGCACGCTGATCGCCCGCTGCATCGCCGCCCTGCCCAATGTGCGGCTGCTGAGCGAGGTCGAACCGCTCAGCGAGATGCCGCTCGAGACCCGGCGGTTCTTTCCCAACGACCTGATCAACCTCGCCCGGCAGGGCTCGCGCCCGCCGGGGCAGGAGGTGCTGGCGGGGGTCTTCCTGGGCGGACTGCGGGCGCTCCACGAGGACAGCCGCCGCCACGGCCTGCACCTGGTGCTGCGCGACCACGCCCACAGCCTGTTCACCTATGGCCCCGAGATCGCGCCGCGGCCGACGCTGCGCGAGCTGCTGGCCCGCGAGCACGGGCTGCGCTCGGTGGTGACGGTGCGCCATCCGCTGGACTGCTATCTGGCGCTGCAGGCCAACCACTGGATCAAGTTCTCGCCGCCCACGCTGGAGGAATACTGCCGGCGGTCGCTGGCCTTCCTCGACCGGCATGCGGAGCTCGAGCGGCTGCGCTACGAGGATTTCGTCGCCGAGCCCCAAGCGGCCATGCAGCATCTCTGCGCGGTGCTGGAGCTGCCCTATGACCCGGCCTTCCTGCATCTCTTTGCCGGGGTCCGGCTGTCGGGCGACAGCGGCCGCCAGGGGGCGCTGATCCGGCCGCGCGGGCGCCGCAGCTGCCCCGAGGCCGTCCGCGAGCAGGCCCTGACCAGCGCCGCCTATGTCCGGCTCTGCACCGTGCTGGGCTACGACCCCGCGCCAGACGCCCTGGAGCCCGGCGCCTGATACGGTGTCCGGGTGATCGGCTCGGTCGCCACCTCCCTGCCGTGGCATCCGGCGCAGGCGTTGCAGGGGGGGCTGTCTGCCCCCCCGCCGCGCTGCGCGCGCCTCCCCCCCGAGGATATTTGGGGAAAGATGAAAGGGAGGGGAGGTGCGAGGCTATCTCCCGGAAGTCGTATGAAAGCCCCGCATCTGAAAGCCCGACGCCCGAGACCCCGGCGCCCGGGCCGGCCTAGCGGCGCGCGGTGGCCACGTTCGCGAGATACCAGCGCCAGGCATCCGCGATGCCCTCCCTCAGGCCGATCTTCGCGCGCCAGCCCATGGCCGCCAGCCGCGAGACATCCATCAGCTTGCGCGGCGTGCCGTCGGGTTTGGAGCTGTCGAAGGTCAGCCGACCGGCAAAGCCGGTGACCTCGGCCACCATCCGCGCAAGCTCCGCGATGCTGACATCCTCGCCGGTGCCGACGTTGATGTGGCTCAGCATTGCCTGGGTGTTGGCCTCGTAGACCTCGCGCGCGAGGTCCATCACGAAGAGGCTCGCCTCGGCCATGTCGTCGACATGCAGGAACTCGCGCCGCGGCGTGCCGGTGCCCCAGATCACGACCTCGTCGCGCCCCTCCTGCACCGCCTCGTGGAACCGCCGGATCAGGGCGGGCAGGACATGGCTGTTCTCGGGGTGGAAATTGTCGCCCGGGCCCTAGAGGTTGGTGGGCATCACCGAGCGGTAGTCGGTGCCGTACTGCCGGTTGTAGCTCTCGCAGAGCTTGATCGCGGCGATCTTGGCGATGGCGTAGGGCTCGTTGGTGGGCTCGAGCGTGCCGGTCAGCAGCGCGTCCTCGGCCATCGGCTGCGGCGCCATGCGCGGATAGATGCAGGAGGAGCCGAGCTGCAAGAGCCGCGGCACCCCCGCCGCCCAGGCCTCGTGGACGACATTGGCCGCGATCATCAGGTTGTCGCGGATGAACTCGGCCGGATAGGTGTCGTTGGCGTGGATGCCGCCCACCTTGGCGGCCGCCAGGATCACCGCGTCGGGGCGCTCGGCGGCCATGAAGGCGCGCACGGCGGCCTGGTCGGTGAGGTCGAGTTCGGCATGGGTCCGGGTGACGAGCGTGAGCGCCTCGCCCGCCTCTGCCCGCGCCCGAAGCCGGCGCAGGATCGCCCCCCCCACCATGCCACGATGGCCTGCGACGTAGATCTTCACGAGCTTTTCCGATCCCTGGAGTGCATGTGTGGACGCTCAGCGCGACAGGAGCGTTTCGAAGAAGGCCGACATCGCCCCCTGGTGCCGCGTGTTCACGGCCAGAAGGTCGGTCTGGAAATAGGTGAAGAACGACGCGAAGACCGACTTCGAGGACAGCGCCTCGAAGATCCGGGCGTCCTGCGGGGCCACGGCATGTATCGAGCCCTGCGAGGGGAAGTTGTAGATCTCGAGACCCAGCACCTTGCAGATCGCCTCGCAGTCGGCCTTGGACAGATCGGAGCGCATGCCGAACTGGAAACTGTCCATCACGACCGCAAAGCCCATGTCCTCGAGCCAGCCGACATATTTCAGGTCGCGCCCGTGCTTGAGCTGGCATTCGACATAGAGGAACGACGTCAGCGGGGCCGACAGCTGCATCCCCTGAAGGGCCTCGTACTCTCCGCCCTGAATGTCCATCTTCACGATCATGGGCGAGTAGAGGCCCTGCGACAGCAGATAGGAGTCGAGCGACACTCCGGGCACGGAGATCTTCTCGTCCGCCTCGAACTGCGATGCCGCCGGATCGCGGGCCACGCGCCCCCCCCAGCTTGCCTTGCCGGAATCCACGAAGGAATGTTTCGGGATCGAGAACGTCACGCTCTCACGGGTCTCGGCGACGACCGCGGCATTGACGAAGGTCACGCGCGGGTCGGTGACGGCCTCGCGCGCCGTCTCGATGTTCCCGGCGAAGGCGTCGAAGGCGTGGATGGCGATGTTCGCATCGCCATAGGACGCCAGCGCCTTCTGCGTGAAGGAGCCGCGGAAGGCGCCGACATCGATCACCAGGACCGGGTCGGTCGGCCTCGGCGCCTTGAGCGCCATCCCGAAGAGGAGGGAGAAGCTGCTTTTCGAAGCCTTCGAGAGCCTGTGAGCAGCCAGGAGATCCAGCTTCATGCATCACCCATGCGTGGCAATCGCGGTGCAGGTCCTTCGGTCCGCCGGTTGCGCGGGCGGTCGCGTTCCGGTCCCGGGCGGCCGGATCCGGGCAGGCGGCCTGCGCAGGGCCGCGGGGGGGCGCAAGGGGGGAGCAGCGTCCGGCCGGCATCGGCCCCGGGGGGGCGGAACACGGACCGGCGCGCAACGGGCTGCGATCGCGGTCACGCCAGCCTCAGGACGTCGCCGGTGATCCCCAGCGGCTTGCAGGGCGTGCCGGACGACCTGAGATGCTCGGCCAGCTTGTACTCCGGCCAGAGCGTCACCTTGGACACCGTGGACACGCCGCCGCAGGCCCGGCAGTCCGTCCCCGAATCGAGAAAGAGCGCGCGGCAGGCGCTGCAGCGGAACGCGGGCCTCGGATAGCTCTTGTAGTACCTGCCGTTGCGGTCGATGACGTCGATCAGGCGGGTCGCGGTGACCATCACCTCCGGAGACCCCATGAGCAGGTCGTTCTTGAACAGGGCGATGCCCTTGTCGCTGTTCTTGCGGTCGAAGCCCAGCGGGTCGACCCCGGCGCGGGAGCTGTCGCTGGCGTCCAGGATGTCGGCGCACAGCAGGGCGGAGAGGGCGTCCATGTCCCTGGACCGCCCGCCGCGTACCCGGATCACGCTGTCGGGGCGCGCCATGATCAGCACGTCGTACGGGGCGTTCTTCCGTTCGGCCTGTCGGAGGGACGCTTGCACCAACCGCTTCTTCCTCATCAGAAAGGTGCGTATCATCCGTTCGAGATGCCCCTCCCCCTTCCAGGTGCTGGCGTCCGGCGGATCGAAGTGGACCGAAACCTCGGTGCCGCGAAAGGCATCCTCGAGCCGCCGGGAAATCGAGGCCTCGGTGTCCTTCAGAACCAGGTAATGCCTGTCTCCGCCGGCGTTTGCCGGAACACGGTCGATCAGCGCCCGCGCCGTCGGAGAGTCCTCGCCGATCTCGTAACCGGCGGGGACCTTCTGAAAGTGGAGCGCGCTGGTGTCGACGAACACGTCGAACTGCACGCCCAGAGACCTCAGGATGTCGGCAATGCTCGGAGATGTCGCATCCTTGCCATAGACCTGATCGAACGAGTTGAGAAGCCCGAAAAACAGCAGCGCAACCCTCTTGTCGCGAACCGCGTCCGCTGTCTGCCTGTCCATGACCGGGACCCCCTTCTCAACGGCTGCTATCGGCTCATCCCTCGACGCTGACCGGCATGTGCATGCCGTGTTCGCGCAGGAGCGCGTGGCGGCGGGCGGTCTTCAGGTCCTCGGCCACCATCTCGGCGCACATCTCGCGGGCGGTGATCTGCGGCTCCCAGCCCAGTTGCTGGCGCGCCTTGGACGGATCGCCCAGCAGGGTCTCGACCTCGGCGGGGCGGAAATAGCGCGGGTCGATCCGCACGATCACGTCGCCGGGCTTCAGCGCCGGGGCCTTGTCGCCCGAAACCGCCTCGACGATGCCGGTCTCGGCCACGCCCTCGCCCTCGAAGCGCAGGGTGACGCCCAGCTCCTCGGCCGCCCAGGCGATGAACGCGCGCACGCTGTACTGCACCCCGGTGGCGATGACATAGTCCTCGGGCGTCTCCTGCTGCAGCATCATCCACTGCATGCGGACATAGTCCTTCGCGTGGCCCCAGTCGCGAAGCGAGTCGATGTTGCCCATGTAGAGGCAGCTCTCCAGCCCCTGGGCGATGTTGGCGAGCCCGCGGGTGATCTTGCGGGTCACGAAGGTCTCGCCCCGGCGCGGGCTCTCGTGGTTGAACAGGATCCCGTTGCAGGCATAGATCCCGTAGGCCTCGCGATAGTTCACGCAGATCCAGTAGGCATAGAGCTTGGCCACGGCGTAGGGCGAGCGCGGGTGGAAGGGCGTGGTCTCGCGCTGCGGCACCTCCTGCACGAGGCCGTAGAGCTCGGAGGTCGAGGCCTGGTAGAAGCGGGTCTTCTTCTCGAGCCCGAGGAAGCGGATCGCCTCCAGCAGCCTGAGCGTGCCGATGGCGTCGACATCGGCGGTGTATTCGGGCGCCTCGAAGCTGACCGCGACATGGGACTGGGCGCCGAGGTTGTAGACCTCGTCGGGCTCGACCTCGGCGAGGATGCGGGTGAGGTTCGAGCTGTCGGTCAGATCGCCGTAATGGAGGCGGAAATTCTGGCGCGGCTGGTGCGGGTCCTCATAGATGTGGTCGACCCGCTGGGTGTTGAACAGCGAGGCGCGGCGCTTGATGCCATGCACCTCATAGCCCTTTTGCAGCAGGAATTCCGCCAGATAGGAGCCGTCCTGGCCGGTCACGCCGGTGATGAGTGCCTTTTTCATGCGGTCGCGATCTCCATGCCGGGCTGCCCCTCCCCCGGGCTCGATACGGTCAACCCGCCCCGCTGGCAAGCATCCGCGCCCGGGCACGCGGTGTCGTGCCCGGATCGCCGCCGATTTGTCTCGACTTGTCACGACCCCCTCGGTACCTTAACGGAAGGTTACTGCGTGCATCGGCGGCCGGTCCTCGCCGGTCGCAGGACCGACCGCCGAGAGAGTGTTCGTGGCCCAGCCTGCCCCCGCCTTCAGCTCCACCGTTCTCGACTCCGGCGGTCCCGTGGCCGCCCGGCCGGAGGCGGGCCTCGCCGCCCCGCCCCACCGGCTGGTGCGGCCGCGGCTCTACATCGACGCCCGCCACGGGCTGGGCAACCGGCTGCGCGCCATCGCCTCGGCGACGGTGATCGCGCGGCGCACGGGTCGGCAGCTGGTGATCGTCTGGGAGCCCGACGACCACTGCGGCGGCCGCTTCGGCGAGCTGTTCCAGCATGACGGGCCGGTGATCGAGACCGCCTTTCCGCGCGTCTTCGCCCGCGCCGGCGGCGTGCTCTACAACTACATGGAGATCGAGCCGGGCGCGCGGAAGGACGCCCCCGTGCTCGCCGACGAGGCCCCCGCGCCGGACGGACCGCGCGCTTCGGCGCGCGACGATGTCTATGTGCGCTCGGCCTATCCGCTGGTCAGCCCGCACACCTCGTGGAAGGAGGAGCGCGCGGTGCTGCTGGGCCTGCGGCCGGTGGCCGAGGTGGCGGAGCTGGTGCGCTCGGTGCGCACGCCCAACCAGGTGGCGGCGCATGTGCGCATGGCCAGCGGGCCGGGATACGAGCATCTGAGCTGGGAATCGCCCGCCAACTGGCCCGCCGAGGCGCATGCCGAACTGGTTGCCTGGCGCGCCCGCAGCCATGCGCGGCATTTCATGGCCCGGCTCGATGCGCTGGTGGCCGAGGGCGCGGCCGACAGCATCTTCCTCGCCGCCGACCTGCCCGACACCTATGCGGCCTTTCGCGACCGCTACGGCGCGCGGCTGGCCTTCCTGCCGCGCGACCGCTTCGACCGCTCGGCGCGGCAGGCGCAGTATGCGCTGGCCGATGTGCTGCTCCTGGGCACGGCCGAGCGGTTCCTCGGCAGCACCTGGAGCTCGTTCACCGACCTCGCGCGCCGGCTGTCCACCCGGATCGCCCGGGTCGAGATGAGCGGGCGGGATTTCTGAGCGTGATGCCCGCGGACCGGGTGCACAGGAGCGGCCTCTGCGTGGTGCTGGGCAACGGGCCGTCGCTGCGCGGGCTCGACCTGGGGCGGCTGTCGGGCGTCCATACCCTCGGCATGAACGCAGCCTACCGCCACTGGGACCGCATCGGCTGGTATCCCGACCTCTATGTCTGTCTCGACGACCAGGTGATCGAGACCCACCACGCCGAGATCCGCCGGCTCCACCGCGACGGCCGGATCGGGCGGTTCTTCCTGCACGGCCGCTTCTTCGAGCATCACCCCGATCTGGCCGGCCACCCCGCCTTCGTCTCGCTCGATCAGGTGGTGGCGCGCTGGTATCACGGCCGCGGGCTGGCGCAGGGCTGGGAGCCGCTGTTCCAGCACCCCGCCTTCCGCACCCGCGGGCCCCAGCGCATCACCACCGGCGCCCATGCGGTGCGCTTCGCGGCCTTTCTGGGCTTTGGCCGCATCGCGCTGGCGGGGATCGATCTGCGCTATGTCGAGCAGCTGCCCGAGGCCGAGGCCGCCGGCGGCATCGCGCTGGTGATGCGCGAGACGCCGGCGCACAACCCCAACTATTTCTTCGACGACTATCAGCGCGCCGGCGACCGCTTCAACCTGCCCAACCCCGAGGCGCACGGCTTCGAGCTGCACCCGCGCGCCTTCGCGACGCTGGCCGGCGACCTTGCGCAGGTCCTGCCCGGGGTCGAGGTGGTCAACACCAGCCCCGCCTCGCTCATCGCCGAGCGCGGGATGTTTCCGCTCCGCCCGCTCGACGAGGTGCTGGCGCGCGAGGCCGCCGACCCGGCGCCGCCGCCTGCGCCGCAGTCGCCGCCCGCGGGCCAGCCCGCCCCGCAGCCCGCCCCGCAGCCCGACGCGCCGGCCGAGCCGGTGGCCGCCTTCGAGGCCGCCGCGAACGCGCCGCTGCGGCGGCTGCGCCGGCTCGGACAGGAGGGTGGGCCGCGCAGCGAGGGCGAGGTCGTCTTCGGCCGGCACATCGTGCCGGGGCTGTGGTTCGGCGCCGACACCGAGCGCGGCCGCCACGAGGCGCGCTTCCGCACCGGCCCCGACCTGCTGCTGGAGGCCGGGATCCGCGTCCTGCGCCCCGGGCGCTGGCTGACGCTGACGCTCGCCATCGGCGCCGGGCCGCTGCCGGCCGGGGCGCTGCTGGGCGTCGTGTGCGACCTCGAGGTCCCCCTGCCCGCCCCTCTCCCCACCCCTGCCCCCACCCCCGCTCCCCGGGCCTTCGGGATCACGCTGCGCAGCGGGATGGACTGGGGATTTGCCGACCTGCCGCTCTCGGAGACCCTCGCGGAGACGCCCTCCGGCCTCGCCACCGCTCCCGGGATGCCGGACCCGGCCGTCCATGCCGCCGACAGCCGGCTGCGGGTGGCGCTGGCCACGCTGCCCGCGGTGCTGGCGCGCCCGGCGCGCTGGCGCAACCTGATCCTCGAGCTGCCGCAGCAGGACGGGCGGCTGCTGCTGCGCGGCATGCGGCTGTTCCTCGCCGAGCCGCCGCAGCCGACCGCCCCCCCGGGGCCATGGGCCGAGGCCGCCCGCGCCGGCACGCGCGCGCCCTCGTCCTGACACGCACAGCGCCGGATTTTCGGGCAGACCCCGTCCTTTTTCGGGCAGACCCCGTCCGCACGGCCCCCTCCGCCAGCAGGCCGGCCGGCCCGGCAGCGGCATTTCCCCGCCGGTCGGCTTCCGCCCGCCCCGGCGGGAGGGTATCGTGCAATGGACTTGCAGGCCGAAAATCGCTAGGCCCGTCCCGGTGAAAGGATCTCGCCGCAGCGGCGGGGCCGGCGTCAGCGGTGGAGGGAGGACCAGGGAATGCGTGCGAGCATCGTCATCCGGACCCTCAACGAGGCCACCCATCTCGACGATCTGCTGAGCATGATCGCCCTGCAGGAGCCCGCGACGCTCGCGCGCGAGGTGGTGGTGGTCGATTCCGGCTCGACCGACGGCACGCTCGCCATCGCCGCCCGCCACGGCTGTCGCATCGTGCACATCCGCCGCGCCGAATTCTCCTTCGGCCGCTCGCTGAACATGGGCTGCGCCGCGGCGACGGGCGAGATCCTCGTCTTCGTCTCGGGCCATTGCGTGCCGGTGGGGCGCGACTGGCTGGCCGAGCTGACCGCGCCCCTGCGCGCGGGGCAGGCCGCCTACAGCTATGGCCGCCAGGTCGGCGACGACAACAGCAACTACAGCGAGCGGCGGATCTTCGCGAAATACTTCCCCCGCGTCTCGGCCATCCCGCAGGAGGGGTTCTTCTGCAACAACGCCAACTCGGCGCTGTTGCGCGAGGTCTGGGAGGCGCAGCCCTTCGACGAGGAGCTCACCGGCCTCGAGGACATGGAGCTGGGCCGCCGGCTGGTCGCGGCCGGTCAGCGGCTGGCCTATGTCGCCGAGGCGCCGGTCTTTCACCACCACGCCGAGAGCTGGCCCCAGGTGCGCCGGCGGTTCGAGCGCGAGGCGCTGGCGCTGCGCAGCATCATGCCCGAGATCCATCTCTCGCGCCTCGACGTGCTGCGCTGCGTGCTCGGCAGCGTCTGGGCCGACTGGCGCAGCGCCCGGCGCAACGGCGTGCCGGCCCGGCTGCGCGACATCGCGCTCTACCGCTACAACCAGTATGTCGGCTCCTTCATCGGCAACCACGAGCATCGCAGGCTCTCGCGGCAGGCCAAGGAGCGTTTCTTCTATCCGCAGATCAGCGAAAAGGCCGAACGTGATGACTGGCTCAAGCCGCACCGTCGCACTTCTCCCCATGAAGGCTAACAGCCAGCGGGTGAAGGGGAAGAACTTTCGCGCGCTCCACGGCAAGCCGCTGTTTCGCTGGATCCTCGATGCGCTCCTGTCGATCCCCGAGATCGACGAGGTGGTGATCAACACCGACGCGCGCGAGATCCTCGCCGGGCACGGGCTGACCGACGGCGGCCGGGTGCGCATCCGCGACCGCCGGCCCGAGCTGTGCGGCGACACGGTGTCGATGAACCTGATCCTGGCCGACGACGTCGCCGCGGTGCCGGCCGACACCTATCTGATGACCCACACCACCAACCCGATGCTCTCGGCCGCGACCATCGGTGCCGCACTCGCGGCCTATCGCGCCGGGGTGGCGGCGGGCACGGCGGATTCGCTCTTTACCGTCAACCGCATCCAGACGCGGTTCTACCGCGCCGACGGCAGCGCGGTGAACCACGACCCCGCCAACCTGATCCAGACCCAGGACCTCGAGCCCTGGTTCGAGGAGAACTCGAACCTCTACATCTTCAGCGCCGCGAGCTTTGCCGCCGCCGACGCCCGCATCGGGAAAAAGCCCATCCTGTTCGAGATGGACCGGATGGAGGCGATCGACATCGACACCCCCGAGGACTGGGCGCTGGCCGAGGCCGTGGCCGGGCTGCGCGCCGCCCGCCTGCAGCCGGCAGAGTAGCTTCGCCTCCCTCACGCCCCCACCGGCGGCCCCCACCGGACACACAGACAGGAAGACCCCATGCACGACGTGCTCGTGACCTGCCCGCCCATGCTGGGGCTGATCGACCGCTTCATGGCCCCCGCGGCCGCCCTCGGCCTGCGGCTGCACCCCGCCGCGGTGACGCAGACGCTCTCGGTGCCCGAGCTGGTGGCGCTGGTGCCGGGCCATGACGGCTGGATCATCGGCGACGACCCGGCCACGCGCGCGGTGTTCGAGGCCGGGCAGGCCGGGCGGCTGCGGGCGGCGGTGAAATGGGGCATCGGCACCGACAACGTCGATTTCGCCGCCTGTGCCGAGCTCGGCATCCCCATCGCCAACACGCCCGGCATGTTCGGCGCCGAGGTGGCCGATGTCGCCACCGCCTATGTCATCGGGCTGGCGCGCGAGCTGTTCGCGATCGACCGCGGCGTGCGGGCAGGCGGCTGGCCCAAGCCCGCGGGCATCAGCCTGACGGGCCGCACCGCCGGGGTGGTGGGGCTGGGCGACATCGGGCGCAACACCGCCGCGCGGCTCGCGGCCTGCGGGATGCGGCTGATCGGCTACGACCCCGGCGTTCCCGAGGGCGCCGGCCCCGCGGGTGTCGCCCGCGCCGCCTGGCCCGCGCGGGTGGAGGAGCTCGACGTGATCGTCTTCACCTGCGCGCTGACGCCGGCGAACCGGCACATGCTGAACGCCGATGTGCTCGCGCGCTGCAAGCCGGGGGTGCGGGTCGTGAACGTCGCCCGCGGGCCGCTGATCGACGAGGCCGCGCTGGTGGCGGCGCTGCAGACGGGGCAGGTGCATTCGGCCGCCCTCGACGTGTTCGAGACCGAGCCCCTGCCCGCCGAAAGCCCGCTGAGGGCGATGGAGCGCTGCATCTTCGGCACCCACAACGGCTCCAACACCGTCGACGGGGTGATCCGCGCCAGCCACCGGGCGCTTCAGCTCATGGCCGAGGGCCTCGGAAAGGCCGCAGGCGCCGGGGGGGCCGCCAGCGCCCGCGCGGAGGCCCGGCCGTGAAGATCTCGGTCATCACCCCGTCCTTCAACCAGGCGCAGTTCCTGCCCGACAACCTGCGCACGGTCTCGGGCCAGCGCACCGGGCCGGAGGCGGGCGTCGAGCTCGAGCACATCATCGTCGATCCGGGCTCGACCGACGGCTCGACCGAGATCGCCCGCGCCGCCCGCCACGCCATCCTGATGGCCGAGCCCGACCGCGGCCAGTCGCACGGCATCACCAAGGGCTTTGCGCGGGCCACCGGCGACGTGATGACCTGGCTGAACTCGGATGACTTCTACCCCGCGCCGGACGTGCTGGCGAAGGTGGCCGCGGCCTTCCGCCGCCACCCCGAGGCCGACGTGATCTATGGCGGGGTCAACTTCGTCGACGAATCCGGCGCCTTCCTGCGCAAGGGCTTCGTGAACCGCGACGCCGCCGGGCTCCTGGACAGCTTCGCCTGGCAGGTGGGGATCGTGCAGCCCGGCATGTTCATGCGCCGGCGGGTGTTCGAGGCGGTGGGCGGGCCGTCCGAGGACTACACCTATTGCATGGACTACGAATACTGGGTGCGCATCGCCAAGGCCGGCTTCCGCTGGGTCTATCTGGACGAGGTGCTGGCCCATCACCGCTGGTGGCCGGGGATGAAGACCTCGTCGGGCCGCGGCGACAGCCTGATCGAGCATTTCCGGGTGGGGCTGACCTATTTCGGCTACATCCACCACAAATGGCTCGACCGCTACGGCGAGTTCCGGGCGACCGATGCCGACGGGGTGGTGACCCACGCCGGCGAGGTGGACGCCGAGGCCAAGGCCGCCTGCGTGCGCGAGGCCATCGAGCGCTTCGTCACCCAGGACATGCTGGCCCAGATCGAGGCCGCCACCGACCCCGAACAGCGCGCCACCGCCGAGTACATCCGCCGCATGGCGCCCGGGGTCCGGCGCGTGCTGTTCGCCCCGGCCGAGCTGCCCGGCGCCGTCAGCACCCACCCCGACCCCCATGCCGACGCGCGCCCCGCCTGGTGCATCTTCGACACCCGCACCCCCGACGGCCGCCGCTTCAAGACCTATCGCGTGCCCGACAATTTCGAGCGTCACTTCGACGCCGACTGGTACGCCCGCGAACACGCCCGCGCGCTGGAGCGGCTGGAGGGCTTTCGCCGCCGCCGCAAGGAGACCTGCGTCGTCGTCGCCAACGGGCCGTCGCTGAACCTCTCGAACCTCGACCTGCTGCCGCGGGCCGACGTGATCGTGTCGAACTTCGCCATCATCTCGGACAGGCTGCGGGCGGCGGCGACCTATCTGACCATGGTCAACGACCTCGTGGCCCGGCAGGGCGCGGTGCCGTTCAACCGGCTCGACATCCCCAAGATCGTGCCGTTCTGGCTGGCCAATGCCATCACCCCGGGGCCGAACGCGGTCTTCGTGCCGGCCACGGTCGAGCCGAAGTTCTGCGGCGACATCGACGGGGTGTTCTCCTGGCGCTCGACGGTGAGCTTCTTCAACATGCAGCTCGCCTTTGCGCTGGGGTACGAGAATGTCGTGCTGATCGGGTTCGATCATTCCTATCAGCAGGCGCCCGAGATGAAGGAAGGCACCGCCATCGTCCAGCAGACCGAGGACCCCAACCACTTCGACCCGCGCTATTTCCAGGGCAAGACCTGGCAGGCGGCCGACACCGGCAACATGGAGAAATCCTATCTGCTGGTGCGCGACGCCTATGCCGCCGCCGGGCGGCGGATCGTGAACGCGACCGTGGGCGGCAAGCTCGAGGTGTTTCCCCGGATGTCGCTGGAAGAGGCGCTGGGGCTGCCCCCCGCCCGCGCCCGCGCCGCAGTTCCGGCCGCAACTCCGGCCCCGGTTCCGGCTCCCGCATCGGCCCCCGTTCCCGCCACGCCAGCGGCCCCCGCCCCGCGGCTTCTGGTGCTGGACATGACGGCCATGGGCGACGGCACCGCCACCGGCGAGATCAAGGCGACGCTGCTGGCGGGCTGGCCCGAGGCGGCGCTCCTGCAGGTCGCGCGCAAGGGCCGCGGGCTGTCGCTGGTGCGCCCGGCCGCCACCCCGGGCGGCGCCCGCTTCGACGAGCGTCCCGCCGAGCCTGCGGCCGTGGCCGCGGCCATCGACGCCTTCGCGCCCGAGATCGTGCTCTATCGCCCGGTGCCCGACGTGCCCTGGCTGCATGCCTTCGCCATGGCCACGATCCGCCGGCTCGACCGGCCCGTGGCGGTCTGGATCATGGACGACTGGCCCAGCCGGCTGGCCGCCGACGACCCCGCCCAGTGGCAGGCGCTGCGCCCCAATCTGGAGTGGCTGCTGGACCGCGCCGCGCTGCGGCTGTCGATCTGCACGGCGATGTCCGAGGCGCTGGAGGCGCGCTACGGCGGGCGCTTCGTGCCGCTCGCGAACGGCGTCGACCCGGCCGACTGGCCGGCGCCGGCGCCGGCGCCGCGGGCGGGGGCCGGACCGGGGACTGGGCTGCGGGTGCGCTATTGCGGCGGGCTGGCGGCGAACATGACCCGCAACAGCGTGCTGCGCATCGCCCGCGCGGTCGAGGGGCTGGCCGCCGAGGGCCATGACATCCGCCTCGAGATCAACACCCAGACCTGGTGGGAGGAACAGAGCCGGCCGCTCTTCGCGTCGCTGCGCGCCACCACGGTCGGCACCGACACGCTGCCCCCGCGCGACTATGTCCGCTGGCTGCAGGGCGCCGACGTGCTGGTGATCGCCTACAACTTCGACGCCGACAGCCTGCGCTATGTCCGCTACAGCATGGCCAACAAGATGCCCGAATGCCTGGCCTCGGGGGCGGTGCTGCTGGCGCATGGCCCGCGCGAGGCGGCGACCATCGACTATCTCGCCGGCACCGGCGCCGCGGTCGTGGTCGAGACCGAGAGCGAGGAGGCGGTGACGGCGGCGCTGCGGCGGCTGATGCAGGCGCCGGGCGAGCGGGCCGAGCTCGCCGCCCGGGCCCGGGCGCTGGCGTTCTCGGCCCATGACGTGCGCCGCCTGCGCACCGAGCTGCGCGGCCTGCTGGCCGAGGCGGCCGGGTCCGGAACGGGGGCGGGAGCCCGGAGCCAGCCGGCTCCCCAGACGGTTCCCCAGCCGATTGCCCAACCGGCTCCCCGGCCAGCTCCGCAGCCGGTGGCCCGGCCCGCTGCGGTGTCGCCGGCCCCGGCGGCGCCGGTTGCCGCCCCCCCCGCCGCCCCGGACATCGCCGCCCGGGAAACCGGCGAGGAGGTCGCCGCCCGCACCGGCCGCAACCCCGAAGAGGCCTGGGAGGCGATCCGCCAGCGGCTGCGCCGGCTCGCCCCCGTGGCCCGGATGGTGCCGGGCAAGCATGTCGTGCCCGGGCTGTGGCTCGCCGCCGACACCGAGAAGGGCGCGCTGGAGGCCGCCTGCGGCCCGCTGCCCGGCGGGCTGATGACGCTCAGGGCGCGGATCCGGCGGCCCGGGCGCTGGCTGTCGCTGAATGCCTCGCTGGGCGAGGGGGCGCTCGGGCCCGACGACGTGCTGGGCCTCGTCTGCGCCCTGCGCGCCCCGCGCCCGGTGCCCTGCCGGCTGGTGCTGCGGGTGGCCCGGCCGGGAGGGTTCGAGAACCTGCCCCTGTCCGACGAGATCGCCGTCGGCCCCGACAGCGCCCCCCATGTGGCGACGCTGTCGGCCCGCGAGCTGCCGATCCTGCGCCGCCCCGCCGAGTGGCGCAACCTGATGCTGCTGCTGCCCCGCACCGACTTCGAGATCGCGCTGCAGGACCTGCGGCTGTTCGTCCTGGAAGGCGACAGCCTCCGCCCCTCGGCCCCTGCCCGCCCGGGTGCGGAGCCGCCCGCGGCGAGGGCCGCCGCGTCATAGGAAACAGGGCGCCGGACCCCTCCCGGCGGCCCATCCCGGCCCCCCGTCCCGGCCCCTGTCTCGTCGGAGTGAAGGAAACCAAGTTTCCTTGCCTGGACCGGCATGCTACCTCCCGCCGCATTGGCGGGTGACACGGCGCCGAGCCCCCCGCAACCAGCAAGAGGTGACACAGCGATGGACGGACAACACCCCCCGACGACCGGCAAGTGCCCCGTCATGCACGGCGGCAACACCCAGGCAGGCACGGGTGTGATGGACTGGTGGCCGAATGCCCTGAACCTCGACATCCTGCATCAGCACGACACCAAGCCGAACCCGATGGGCAAGGGCTTCGACTATCGCGAGGAGCTGAAGAAGCTCGACGTCGCCGCGCTGAAGCAGGACCTTGCCGACCTGATGACCGACAGCCAGGAGTGGTGGCCGGCCGACTGGGGCCATTACGGCGGGCTGATGATCCGCATGGCCTGGCACGCCGCGGGCAGCTACCGCATCGCCGACGGCCGCGGCGGCGCCGGCACCGGCAACCTGCGCTTCGCCCCGCTGAACTCCTGGCCCGACAACACCAACCTCGACAAGGCGCGGCGCCTGCTGTGGCCGATCAAGAAGAAATACGGCAACAAGGTCAGCTGGGCCGACCTGATGATCCTCGCCGGCAACGTCGCCTATGAGACGATGGGGCTGAAGACCTATGGCTTCTCCTTCGGCCGCGAGGACATCTGGCACCCGGAAAAGGACGTCTGGTGGGGCGCCGAGAAGGAGTGGCTCGCGCCCTCGGACGAGCGCTATGAGAACGTCGACGACCCCTCGACCATGGAGAACCCGCTCGCGGCCGTGCAGATGGGGCTGATCTACGTCAACCCCGAGGGCGTGAACGGCAAGCCCGACCCGCTGAAGACCGCCCAGCAGGTGCGCGAGACCTTCGCCCGGATGGCGATGAACGACGAGGAGACCGCGGCGCTGACCGCCGGCGGCCACACCGTGGGCAAGTGCCACGGCAACGGCCGGGCCGAAAACCTCGGGCCCGCGCCCGAAGGCGCCGAGGTGGCCGAGCAGGGGCTGGGCTGGATGAACCACAGCACCCGGGCCGTGGGCCGCGACGCCGTGACCTCGGGCATCGAGGGCGCCTGGACCACGCACCCCACCAAGTGGGACGGCGGCTATTTCCACCTGCTCCTGAGCTACGACTGGGAGCTGAAGAAATCCCCCGCCGGCGCCTGGCAGTGGGAGCCCATCGGCATCAAGGAAGAAGACAAGCCCGTCGATGTGGAGGACCCGAGCATCCGCCACAACCCGATCATGACGGACGCCGACATGGCGATGAAGATGGACCCGGTCTATCGGCCCATCATCGAGCGCTTCGCCCAGGACCACGCCTATTTCTCCGAGACCTTCGCGCGGGCCTGGTTCAAGCTGACGCATCGCGACATGGGCCCGCGGGTGCGCTATTTCGGGCCCGAGGTGCCGTCCGAGGACCTGATCTGGCAGGATCCGGTGCCGGCGGGCCGCACGGATTACGACGTCGCCGCGGTGAAGGCGAAGATCGCCGCCGCGGGGCTCAGCGTGGCCGACATGGTCGCCACCGCCTGGGACAGCGCGCGCACCTTCCGCGGCTCGGACCTGCGCGGCGGCGCCAACGGCGCGCGCATCCGGCTTGCGCCGCAAAAGGACTGGGAGGGCAACGAGCCCGAGCGTCTGGCCCGCGTGCTCAAGGTGCTCGAGCCCATCGCGGCCGAGACCGGCGCGAGCGTGGCCGATGTCATCGTGCTCGCCGGCAACCTCGGGGTCGAGCAGGCGGCCCGGGCGGCGGGCGTCGAGGTCGAGGTGCCCTTCGCCCCGGGCCGGGGCGATGCCACCGCCGAGATGACCGACGCCGACAGCTTCGCGCCGCTGGAGCCGCTGGCCGACGGCTTCCGCAACTGGCTGAAGAAGGAGTATGCCGTCAGCCCCGAGGAGCTGCTGCTGGACCGCGCCCAGCTGATGGGCCTGACCGCCCCCGAGATGACGGTGCTGCTGGGCGGCATGCGCGCCATGGGCGCCAACCACGGCGGCACCGCGCATGGCGTCCTGACCGACCGGCCCGGCGCACTGACCACGGATGTCTTCGTGAACCTCACCGACATGGCGTGGAAATGGGTGCCGAAGGGGACGAACCTCTACCACATCGTCGACCGCCGCACGGGCGAGACGAAGTGGACGGCGACGCGGGTGGATCTGGTGTTCGGCTCCAACTCGATCCTGCGCGCCTATGCCGAGGTCTATGCCCAGGACGACGGCGCCGGGAAGTTCGTGGCCGATTTCGTCGCCGCCTGGACCAGGGTGATGAACGCCGACCGCTTCGACCTGGCCTGACCGGCCCCCACCCCGCCCGCCAGGGCGGGGCATTCCCCATTGCAGTCCCGCCCGCCAGGGCGGGGCATTGCCCCTCCGGCGGCTCCCCTCGGGCCGGGCCTTCTCTGGACAGGGGCGCGCGCACGACGCTATGCAGGCGGGGCACCCCCCAGACCGAGGCCCCCCCGTGACCGATGCCGTCTTTCCCGATCTCGCCGGCCGCTCCGTCTTCATCACCGGCGGCGGCAGCGGCATCGGCGCGGCCCTCACGCTCGGCTTCCTGCGCCAGGGCGCGCAGGTGGCCTTCGTGCAGCGCTCGGACGCGACCGCCTTCTGCGACGCCGCCGAGGCCGAAACCGGCCGCCGGCCGCGCTTCATCCCCTGCGACATCACCGACGAGGCCGCGCTGCGCGCCGCCGTCGCCCGCGCCGCCGAGGCGCATGGCCCGGTGCGGGTGCTCGTGAACAACGCCGCCAACGACCTGCGCCACGACACGCTGGCCACCACCGGCGCCGACTGGGACCGGCTGATGGCGGTGAACCTGAAGGCCTGTTTCCAGGCCGCCCAGGCGGTGATCCCCGGCATGCAGGCCGCCGGCGGCGGCGCCATCGTGAACTTCACCTCGATCAGCTACATGATGGGCAACGCCGGCTACCCCGTCTATGTCGCCGCCAATGCCGGCATCAACGGCCTGACCCGGGCGCTCGCGCGCGAGTTCGGCCCCGACCGCATCCGGGTGAACGCGCTGGCCCCCGGCTGGGTCATGACCGACAAGCAGCGCAGGATGTGGGTCACGCCCGAGGGGCTGGAGGCCCATCTGGAACGCCAGTGCCTGAAGGAGCCGCTGCAACCCGAGGACATCGTCGGCGGCACGCTGTTCCTCGCCTCCGACGCCAGCCGGATGATGACCGGCCAGGCGCTGGTGATCGACGGCGGCGTGGTGGTCACCGGATGAGCGCAAGCGCGCAGCTCTGGGACGACCGCCCCTGCGAGCTGGGCGAGGGGCCGCTGTGGCACCCGCTGCGCGAGACGCTCTTCTGGTTCGACATCACCGGCCGGCGCATGCTCGCCCGCGGGCCGGAGGGCACGGCCGAATGGCGCTTCGACGAGATGCACTCGGCCGCCGGCTGGATCGACCGCGACACCCTGCTCGTCGCCTCCGAGACCGGGCTGTGGCGGCTCTCGCTGCCCGACGGCGGCCGCGAGCGGCTCTGCACGCTCGAGGCCGACCGCCCCGACACCCGCTCGAACGACGGGCGCGCCGATCCGATGGGCGGGTTCTGGATCGGCACCATGGGCAAGGCGGCCGAGCCCGGCGCCGGGGCGATCTGGCGCTGGCACCGGGGCGCGCTGCGCCGGCTCTTCGCGCCGCTGACCATCCCCAACGCGATCTCCTTCACCCCCGACGGCCGCTGGGCCCATTTCACCGACACCCCCCGGCGGCAGGTGATGCGCGTGCCGCTCGACCCCGAGGGCTGGCCCGCCGCCGCGGCGGAGGTCTTTCTCGACCTCACCGCCGAGGGGCTGAACCCCGACGGCGCGGTGGTCGATGCCGAGGGCGTGCTGTGGCTGGCGCAATGGGGCGCGGGGCGGGTCGCCGCCTACGGCCCCGACGGGCGGTTCCTGCGCGCGGTGACGGTGGCAGCCCCCCATGCCTCCTGCCCGGCCTTCGGCGGGCCGGAGCTGGGCACGCTCTTCTGCACCACCGCGCTTGAGGGGATGTCGGCGGCCGCGCGCGCCGCCTGCCCCGCCGCCGGGGGCACCTTCGCCCTCGCCGGCGCCGGCCGCGGCCAACCCGAACACCGCATCGCCTGACCCCCCGCCGACCGGGAGATCCCGACCGGGCGATCCCCCCACCGCCCCCCCCTTTCATCTTTCCTCAAATATCCTCGGGGGGAGTCTCCCGCAGGGAGACGGGGGGCAGAAGGCCCCCCTGCACCGCCCGGGCCGGGCGTCCCCGTCGAGCCCACGCGCCCCCGCTCACTCCAGCCGCCAGAGCCCCGCGCCCAGGCGGGCCTCGGCCTCGGGGCAGAGGCCGGGCATGCCGTCGGGCCGCATGCACAGCCAGCCCGCCACCCCCGGCGCGGCCCCGGCCAGCCCCAGCATCAGCGCCTCGCCCTCGCTCCGCAGCTGCCAGCGCAGCGCCGCCTCCCCCGGCCGGGTGAGGGGCGCCAGCGTCACCCCGCCCTCGCCCACCGCCAGGCACTGCTCCGCCACCCCCTGGTTCAGCAGCAGCCAGCCGCCGTCCAGCCCGCGCCGCAGCGTCCAGCGCGTGCCGGTAAAGGGTGGCTCGGTGCTGGGCGCCAGCACCACCCGCTGCCCCGGCACGTCGCCGTCGAGATAGCGCGGTTCCTCGGCCGCGGCCGCCCGCAGGATGATCACGGCCCCGTCCCGCACCCCGTCGGGCACCGCCTGCAGCGGCAGCGGCACGGGCGTCGGCACGGGCGCCGGCGGGGGCATCCGCATCATCGCCACATGCATCCGCCGCGTATCGAGATGGGCAAGGGCGGTCGAGGCCGGCAGCCCCTCCAGCGCCTCGCGGAACCGGCGGGTGTGATAGGGAAAGTCCAGCGCCGCGACGGCCCCCTCGCCGGTCTCGCGGAAATGCCAGCCCGGCAGCGCCTTCTCCATCCACACCCACAGCTCGGCCGCACCGATCAGGAAGGCGCTCTGCAGATCGGGGCGCAGCCCGGCATGGCTCCAGTTCACCGTGTTGACGAAGGAGCGGATGAGCGGCGCGCAATCGCGCCAGCCCTCGGCCAGCGCGCGCTTCAGCACCAGCCGGAACATCTCGAGCGAGTAGAAGGCGCGCTCGTCGCCCTGGCGGATGTCCTGCCCCGGATGCTGGCGATAGTGATAGAAGAGCCCGCCCAGCGTCGGGATCCGCACCGCATGGTGCAGGGTCAGGAGCTGAAAGATCTGGTCGTCGAAGGCGCGGATATGCTCGGGAAACCAGATGGCGCGATGGTCGAGGAAATCGCGCCGGTAGACGCGCCGCCAGATCGTCGGCTGGCCCGTCATCGCCACCGCCGCCGGCACCACCCGCACGGTCTGCGCCCCGAAGGCCGCCTCCGGCCCGGTCGCCATGTCGGCCTCGGGGTCGGGGCCGAGGCTCCAGCCGCCCTCGGCGTCGCGTTCGAGCGGGGCGAAGCCCGCCTGCACCACCTCGGCGCCGGTATGGCGCGCAAGCTCCAGCAGCTGCGGGAACATCGCGACGTCCACCCGGTCGTCGGCATCGACAAAGGCGATGTGCGTCGCGTCCGACATCAGCCGGCCGTGGTTGCGCGCCGAGGCGCAGCCGCCGTTGCGCTTGTGGTGCAGGATCAGCCGCGCGTCCGGGCCGAAGGCCGCGCGCAGCCGGGCGGCGCCGTCGTCGGTCGAGCCGTCGTCGACCACCCGCACCCGCAGATCGGGCATGTCGTTGTCGAGAAGGCTCGCCACGCATTCCTCGACGAAGGCGGCGCTGTTGTACATCGCCACCACGATGTCGAGGCCCGGCCGCCGTCCCGACAGGTCCCGCCCCCGCCGCAGCGCCAGCCGCGGCGCCCCCCGCGGTGGCTCGGGCGTCGGCTCGGGCAGGGGCAGCCAGGCCTGGCGCAGCCCCGGCCCCGGCCGATGCACCCACCGCGACGGCACCGGCGCCGCGAGCCCGCCCAGCACGAGGTCGAGCGGCGCCTCCCGCAGCGCCTCCAGGATCGCCGCCTCGCGCCCGGGGGCGGCCAGCTTCACCAGCCGCGGCGCCAGCGCCGCCAGCGCCGCGGCCGGCAGCACGCCCGCAGCGGAGTCGGCCCCGGGCGGGCAGAGCGCCTGCACCGCCGCCGCATCGCCGGCCCGCAGCGCCGCCTCCAGCGGTGCGAGGTCGACCCCCGCCGCGGCCTCGCCCACCGCGAGCGGCAGCGCCTGCAGGTTGCCCAGCCCGCTGGCGGCGATGTTCCCGCGCAGGAGGGCGAAGAGCTCGGGGTCGGGCTCGAGGCACCAGACCGTCCAGCCCGGGCAGGACCGCGCGAAGGGCAGCGCGAAGGCGCCGAAATCGGCGCCGATGTCCAGCGCCACGCCCTGGCCTGCGGGCGGATGGGCGCAGAGAAAGGGCTCGATGTCCTGATGCAGCCGGCGCAGCACATCGCGGCGGCGCGCCGGATCCCCGGGGGCCGTCAGCGTCAGGCGCTGTCCGAAGGCGCGCAGGGACAGCGGCGCGGGAGGGGGCGGCGCTGCAGCGGCCGGATCGGAATGAGCATGCTCCGCGACGTCGCTCATCTCAGCCGGCCTCCTTCAGGTCCCGGAAATAGTCGCGGGCCCGGCCGAGCTCGGGCATCTCGACCGGCAGCATGGCGGGGAAATCGCCCCACAGCGGGTCCGCCATCCGCAGCACCGCCGCCGCCGCGATGCGGAAATCGCGCCGGAGCGCATGGTCCACCGACTCCTCGCACCAGCGCACCAGCTTCAGGCAGGAGGCCAGCACCGCGGCGCGATGGAGCGGGTCGTGGAACTGCGGGCAGAGCGCGAAGCCCTCCAGCGTGAGCCGCATCACCGCCAGGATGTCGAAGCGCCGCGCCCCGCTGGTGCCGGTGATCTGCGGCCGCAGGTAGCGGCGGAAATAGGCAAAGCAGGGGTCGTGCACGAAGCCCACGCGCCGCGCCGCCGCCAGGACCTGGGTGTGGAAATAGATGTCCTCGTAGAAATGCGTGTTGGGAAAGCCGATGCCGGTGGCGCGCAGGAAGGCGGTGCGCACCACCTTGTTGGCCGACTGCGGCTCGATCAGCTGCGCCAGCGGCCAGACGAAGGCGGCCTCGGGCGCGCCCTGATCCAGCCAGCCTTCGGGGCAGAACCCCTCGATCAGGCGAAAGGCGGCGGCGTCGTAAAAGGGCATGGCCTCGTCGCGGGCCTCGACCAGCACGCCGCGGCACAGGATCAGGTCGGGCGCCGCGCCGGTGACGGTGGTGGCGGCGATGGCCTCGGCGATGGCGGCAAAGGCCCAGTGCGGGCGGATGTCGTCGGCATCGAGAAACACGACATGCTCGCCCTGCACCTGCGCCAGCGCGGTGTTGCGCGCCCCCGACAGCCCGTCGTTGGCCTGCCGGATCAGCCGCAGGCGGGGGTCCTTCAGCTCGGCCAGCCGCGCCTCCAGCCGCTCGGCCGAGCCGTCGGTCGAGCCGTCGTCGACGATCAGGTATTCGAAATCGCCAAAGCTCTGGCCCAGCACCGACTCGAGCCCGGCAAACAGCGTCGGGCCCTCGTTGCAGGTGGTGGTGATGCAGGAGAGTTTCATGCCAGCGCGCCCCGTTTCGCCTCGGCGTGCCACCCCCCCGGCGGTCTGGGCCTGCGGCGCGGCCGGGCATACCCGAGCCCGGCGGGACCCGCAAGGCTGCCTGCCCGCTCCAGGGTCAGTCCTCCCCGGGGGCGGCGGGATCGGGGCCAGTCCCGGAGGCGGTGAGATCGGCGGCGAGGGCGGCGAAGATGCCGACCAGCCGCAGCGCATCGGGGCCGGGCTGCGCCGCGGCGGCCTCCGCGCGGCCCGGCAGGGCCTCCAGCGCCGGCAGCATGACCGGCCGGTCGGGAAAGAAGGCGGCATCGAGCGCCGCGGCATCCTCGCGGCAGGCCCCGAGCAGCCGCTGCGCAAGGTCGCGCGACAGCACCGCCGGGCCGGCCTGCGGGTCGGGATCGGCGGCGAGCAGGCCCGCCAGATGCTGCACGGTGCGCACGCGCAGCTCTGCGGGGCGGTCGTGCAGCGACAGGCGCAGCCGGCGCAGCACCTCCGTGTCGGCGGCCGAGAGCGTCCCGGGCAGGCCCGGCTCAGGGGCAGGCTCAGGGCCAGGCCGGCGCGCCCCGGGAAGGGCCAGCGCCAGGAAGTCCTGCACCACATCGCCCCCGGTCAGCTCGGCCGCCAGCATCGGGCGCAGCACGAAGGCGGGCCCGAAGACCTCGCGCCAGGGGGCAAGACGCGCCGCCGAGCCGAGCCCGCCCTCGGCCTCGAGCGCGTCGAGGAACGCCTCGAGCGGCGCGTCGCAGCGGCCCGCAGCCACCGCCGCGGCATGGAGCGCGCACAGCCGGTCGGCATGCGGGCGCAGATAGGCGACGATGCGCAGCGGCCCCGGCTGTTGGGGGGGCTGTTGTGGGGGGTGCTCGGGCGCGAGGTGGGGGGGGTGCTCGGGCGCGAGGTCGGGGAAATGCGTGGCCAGCAGCCGGCGCAGCCGCAGCGGCCGGACCCCCGCCGGCGGCTCGATCGAGAGCAGGCCGGTGGCGGCCCCGCGCCGGGCGGCCTTTTGCGCAAAGCGCGCCAGCGCGGGGTCGAGCCGGCCGCTCGAGGCCGCCGCACAGACCCCCCGGCCCAGCGGGCCCGCCAGCGCGGCGCGCAGCGCGGCCGCGCCGGCGTCGGGGTCGCCGATATGCAGGACGAGCGAACGGAGCATCGCGAAATCCTCTTGCGGTCCCGGAGCCTGCAGCGGGCCATTCCGGGGGCGGCTCAGACCCCCATCAGGGCGTCGATCTTGCGGGCGCGCAGCAGCTGGCGCACCCCCTCGGGACGCTCGGCGACCATCTCGACCACCAGCGCCTCGAGGCAGCGCGCCAGACGCGCCTCGGCCGGCGTCAGCAGCCGCGACGGATCGAAGGGCAGCGGCTCGGGCAGGGCGCGCGCGATCGCCGCCTCCAGCGCCCGCGTCATCGGCCCGGCCGGCGCCTGCCCGGCGAAGAAGGAGGCATCGAGCGCCGCGGCATCGGCGCCATAGGTCTCGGCGATCTCGATGGCGAGGCTGCGGTGCAGCTGCGGCCGGGTCTGCCGGCTGCGCGGCGGGGCGGCCTGCAACAGCTGCGCCAGCCGCCCGCCCAGGGCCTTGCGCAGCATGTCCTGGCCCAGCCGCTCGCGCAGGCGCTGCTGCAGCGCGTTCAGCAGCGCCAGATCCTCGAGGCAGAGCGCCTCGTTGGCCGGCGGCGGCAGCGTGAGCTCGAAGGGCGCGCCGGCGAACACCACCTCGCAGAAATCGCGCACCACGTCGCCGCCGGCCAGCTCGGCGCGGATCATCGGCCGCAGCACGAAGCGCGCGCCGAAGGCCGCGCGCCAGGCCTCGAACCGCGGCGCATAGAGGAACCGCCCGCGCCGGCTGCTGTGGCGGTGAAACCCCTCGAGATCGCGCAGGGTGGTGCCGGTCTTGACCTGCTGCGTCCAGGCCGAGAGCACGCGCTCGGCATGGGGGCGCACATAGGCGACGAAGCGGGCGGTGGCGAGGTGTTCGGGCAGGAACTCGGCGATCGCCTCGGCCAGCGTCGCGGGGGCGACATTCTCGAACAGCTCGGCCGAGATCACCGCCACATCGGCATCCGACCCGGCCAGCCGCTCGGCCACCCAGCGCCAGTGCCGCGCCCGCTCCGCCATGTGCGCGGGGTCGTAGAGCGACAGCGCGACGGCATGATGGGCATGGGTGCGCAGCAGCGGATAGAGGAGCGAGACCTCCGCGCTGGTGGCGGCCCCCAGCGCCAGGGTGCGCTGGATCGAGGTGCTGCCGGTCTTCGAGTCGCCGATGTGGAAGACGACCTGCCCGACCATCGCTCAGCCCCCGCGCGGGGCGCCGGCCTCGGCCGGCTGCCGGGCCGGGCCCTGCGGTGCGGCAGCCGTCGCGGGATCTGCCTCCGGGGCCGGATCGGCCCCCGCCGCGGCGGGCAGGGGCGCTCCGGCCTGCGTGTCGCCCTCTGCACCAGTCTCCACATCGCTCTCCGCGCCGGGCGGCTCCGGCGCCTGCAGCGCCAGCGCGCCGTCCCAGTAGCGCGGCGTGGTGATGTCGTCGTAGCGGTCGCGATAGGCCGCGCGCAGCGCCCGATAGCCCAGCAGGAAGCGCAGCAGCAGCCCGGCCAGCCGCAGCCCCACCCGGGCGAAGCGCCGCCGCGACAGCCGCGTGGTATAGCCCTTGTCGCGGGTGGTGTTGAGAAAGGTGATCCGGCTCGCCCCCCAGATCGCGGCGTAATGGTTGCGCTCCTGCGGCGGCAGGACGATGCGGTTGCCGAAGACCCCGGCAAGGGGCATCAGATGCCCGTTCAGCGTGATCTTGGACAGCCAGCAGAGCAGGCCCTGCTTGGCCCAGAAGCGCCGCCGCTCGACCATGTCGTCGGGCGACAGGGGTTTCCAGGCCTCCGTCCGGCTCAGCGCCTTGATCCGGGCGCGCCGGTCGGCGGCGTCGGGGTTGGCGGCAAAGAACTCCGGGCCGCGCATCACGTCCTCGAAGGCCATCAGCACCGCCTCGATGGACTCGTACTGGAACTTGGGCACGTTGCGCAAAAAGAACCACACCACCATCTTCGCCAGCGCCAGCGGGCCCACCTCCATCTTGTCCAGCGTGAGGTGGTGGACCATGTGGCTGCGCAGGTCGAGATACCAGGTCAGCGGCGATTCCTTCTCGAAGAAGTCCTCGGCGAAGGACACCACCCCGTTCAGCGTGACGATGTTGAAGTCGTTGGCGAGGCTGAAGTTCACGTCGTCGCCGCGGACGAAGAACGGGAAGGGGTAATGCGTGACCTGCGCCACGGGAAAGGCGAAGTACCACCAGCCGCCATAGAGCTTGTCCGACACGATGCGGGCGGATTCGAACTCGAGGTGCATCACGCCGTCGCGGGTGCGCAGGTCGGTGCCGGTGAAGAGCGGCATGCACTTGCGGTCGAAGATCGCGCCGTTCTCCCACATCCGCCATTTTTCCGAGGTGTTGATCATCGCCCCGGCGATGGTGGCCCTGGGGTCCTGCGACAGCGCGAGGAAGGTGACGGTGCGGTGCAGGTTCTCCATCGGAAAGGTGGCGTCGTCGTCCATGAACAGCACATGGCTGTAGCCGGCGTTCTTCGCCTCGATCAGCCCGCGGGTGAAGCCGCCGGCGCCGCCCAGGTTGGCGTTGGGCACATAGGTGATGAAGGGCGAGTCCGGCATGCTGGCCGACTGGCCGTTGTCGACGACGAAGAGATGGAGCCGCTCGGCCATCTCGGCGTCGGCGATCCACTCGACCAGCCGCGCGGCGGTGGCCTCGACCTGGGCCTCGCGGCGGAAGGTGGTGATGCTGGCCGCCAGCCGCACCGACGGATCGGGCCGCGAGGCGGTGACATAGCGCCCGCCGGTGATCGCCGCCCGCCCGGCCAGCGCGCGGGCCTCGAAATAGATCACGCCGCGGGTGGCGGCCTGCGGATACTGCGAGAGGTCGAACAGCGTCTCCTGCCCCGGGGTCAGGGTCACGACCTCGGACACGAGGATCTCCCACGAGCGGTCGGGGATGGCGTGGAACACCTTGACCTCGACCCGGCCGCGCCCGCTCAGCGCCAGATGCAGCCGCTTCGGCGCGCAGAAGGCATGCCACTTGCCGATGGAGAGGGCGTTGAAATAGCTGTCGAAGAAGGCGGTGGCGCCCTCCTCCAGGGTGATCTCGCCGAGGCTCGCGTCATAGAAGCCGGGGCCGCCGATGTGAAAGAAGGTGTCGTATTCGGTGCTGATGGCCGGGTCGGGAAAGATGAGGTTCTGCAGCGTCGTCCAGGCCGTGCGCCGCGACGGCCGGGGCGCCGGGCGCAGCATGATGCCGTTGAGGGTGAGCACGTCCAGCGCCGCCGCCCGGGCCATCCGGGCCGTGGCGGCCTGCATCCGGTCGTCGTCACGGCCGGCCCCGAGCCCTGTCGCGAGCCCTGTCGCGACCTCTGTCCCGGCCTCTGCCCCGGCCTCTGTCGCCGCCAGCGCCGCCGGGTCCAGCCGCGCCAGCGCGCAGGCGAGGAAGCCCGGATGCGGGACCAGCGCATCGGCGGCGAGTTCGATGCCGGCGTGCTCGATCTGGAGGATGACGTCGATCTTGCGCAGGTCGACGCCGCGAAAGAGCCCGGGGGCGGTGTCGGTCCCGGCCGACGGGGTGCGCCACAGGATCTCCTCGGCGCGCCAGCGCTCGGTCGGATGCATCGGCGAGGCGGTCAGCGCCGCCTGCGGCGTCCGCGCCAGCGTCAGGAAGGCCTGCGCCCGCTTCAGCGCCTCGAGCGGCATCGCGGCGCCGGCGTCGATCAGCAGGGCATGGCCATGCCCCGCCGCCTGCGCGGCCGCCGCCGCCTCGGCAAGCCCGGTGCCGGGCGCGAGCCGGGTCAGCCAGCCTTCGCCGCCCTCCATCGCGGCCCCGCCGCCCGCAGCCTCCGGGGCCGTCTCCGGGGCCGCCTCCGGGTCTGCGCCGGCGAGGAAGACCTCGCGCACGCCGCCGCCCGCCGCGCGCCAGCCCGCCAGCCCCTCCAGCAGCCGGGCCATGCGCACCCCGGCCAGGGCCGCGGCCTCTGCCGCCGCCTGTGCCGCGGCTGCCGTGCCCGCCCGGGCGCGCGCGCCCGCCCCCTCCGCCGGCGCTTCCGTCGCCCCCTCCGTCACGACGGCAGGCGCCTCCATGCAGACCGCCAGGCCGACCGGGCCGCTCACCCCCTCGGGCAGCGGCGCCAGGAAGCGCGCATGGCCGAGGATCGCGCCCGAGGTCGGGGCGATGGCGCGCAGCTCGAACCAGATCACCCCGGAGCTGTCGTTGAGGGTGAAATGCGACAGGTCGATCAGCGTCTCCTCGTCGCGCCGCAGCTCGACCACCTCGCAGCAGAGCCGCTCCCAGGACTGGTCCTGGATGGCGAGGAAGGCACGCACCTCCACCAGCCCGCGCCCACGCAGGCCCAGCCGCAGCCCCCCGATCCGGCAGGCGCGCTGCCACTTGCCGATGGAGAGCGCGTTGAACCAGGTGTCGAAATGCACCTCGGCGCCCGGTTCCAGCTCGATCTCGCCGGCCCGCTCGCGCAGCAGCGCAGCACCCTTGAGGCGATAGAACAGGTCGGGCTCGGTGCAGACGCCCTGTTCGGGGAAGATCACGGTCTGCAGCGTCAGCATCGGCGCCGCGGAGCCGGACACGGCGCGGGGGGAGGCGACGCTCACGCCGACACCTTGCCGTCAGCGCCGCGGCGGCGCCCGCCGGGCCCCTTGCCGCCGCGACGGCCCTTCTCGGCGGCGGCGTCCTTCGCCGCTCCCTTGCCCTTGGGCTTCTCCCGGGCGGCCCCCTGGGCCGGCGCCTGCGCGGCCGGCGTCGGGCGCTCGCGGTTCTGCGCGATCAGCCCGCGCACGAAGGGGGCGACGTAATCGCGCATCAGCACGGTGCTGTCGGCGGGCAGCTCCATCCGCGCGAGCGGCGCCTCCGGCCCCGGCACCGGGGCGAGGAACAGCGCGTCGCGGTCGAAATACCGCCGCGCCAGGGCGGCGTTGCCGGCGGCATGCTCGGCCAGGATCGTCTCGCGGCGGGCGTGGTCGATCAGCAGCGCCGATTTCTGCCGCCCGCCCGCGGTGAGCGTCGCCTCGAGCGCCCCGCAGGCGCGTTCGAGCTGGCTGCGGTAATGCGCCGGCGCCTCGTCCAGCGGCAGCAGCCGCATGAACTCGCTCACCCAGGTGGAATAGCTGGGGTTCGAATGCGGCGCCGGCTCCAGCCCCGAGATGTCCTCGATCCCGATCATGCGGCAGAAGGCGGCGACCGGCCCGTCGGGCATCTGCTCCTTCTCGAAGACATAGAGCAGCACGTTCTCGCGGCCGAACACCTCCTCGAGATGGCGCACGTAGCGGTCGTAGTCGGCCCAGAAGAACTCGGCCCGGCGGGCGAGGAACTCGTCGAGGGTGCAGTGGCTCAGCGTGCGGTTCCACTGCCACTTGATGTTCTGCAGATACCAGCTCTCCAGCCACAGGTCCTGCCGCCGCAGCGCGAACACCACCTTGACGTCGAAGTGCTGCCGCAGCCCGGCCAGCAGCGACAGGTCGCGGCGCATGCACACGTCCTCGTCGCTCAGCACCACCGAATGGACCCCCTCGGCCACCCCCGCCGCCTGCATCTCGCCGGACCGGCGGGCCGCCCGCGCCTCCAGATCCTCGGCGAAGGCGCCGACCTCGATCTTGCCGCCGAACAGCTGGTTGAACTGCGGCAGGTGGCGCGGCGTGTTGAACGGATAGAGATAGCCCCGCCCGAGCAGCGCCTTCTGGTTCATGTGCATGAATTTCTGCGTCGAACTCGTCGCGGTGCGATGCGTCCCGATGTGCAGATAGAGTGTCCGCATGCCAGTCTCCGAGGATCGATGCTGCCGGGATGGGTCAGGAACGGGGGCCGGGCGGCCGGAGCCCGGGAGAGGTGGCGCCGGTGTCGGCTCCGGTGCGGGGGGCCTTGCCGCGGGCCTTTGGCCCGACGCCGGGGTCCTTGCGGGCCTTCGGCCCCGCGGGGGCACCCTTGCGGGCCTTCGGGCCGCCGGCGGCGGGCCGTTTCCGGCCCCCCGGCCGGGCCGTGCCGGCGGTCTCCGCGGCGCCGTCGCGCATCTGCGCGCGATGGCGGCGGCGAAAGAACTTCGGCCACTCCACCCCCCCGGCCGAGAAAAGCTCGGCCATCTGGTCGGCGAAGACCGCGATCAGGCGCAGCTCGCGCGGCGAGAAATGATCCTCGGCGCGCACCGACTGGGGCTCGGCGACGGCGCGCCCGGGCGCGGCCTCCAGCGCCTCGGTCATGGGCGTGCCGTCGAAGAAGCCGGCGTCCAGCGCCTCGGCGTCGGCGCGATAGGCCTCCACCACCGCCTCGGCGAGGGCGCGGTGCATCCGCACCCGCGTGCCCGGGGACGGCATCGCCATCAGCCGGCGCGCCATCGCCCAGCCGGCCTCGGTCTGCAGCTCGCTGGCCTTGCCGGTGCCGCTGCCCAGCCGGCGCTGCAGCTCGCGCAGCACCGCCAGATCCTCGAGCCCGAGCGACTCGTTGCCCTGCACCTCGCCGGTCAGCTCGAACGGGGCGCCGGACAGCGCAAAGTCCAGCAGGTCGGCGACCACATCCTCGCGCAACAGCCGGCTGCGGATCATCGGGCGCAGCGTGAACCGATCGCCGAACACGTCGCGCCAGCGGCTGAAGCGGAGCGAATAGAGGAACCGCCCACGCTCCAGGGTGCGCAGGTGCAGCTCGTCCATGGTGCCGAAGAAATGGCCCTGCTTGACCTGCTCGGCGTATTCCGAGGCGATGCGGTCGGCGTGCGGGCGGACATAGGCGATCAGCCGGACCGGATGGCCGGGCAGATGCGTCCGGATCGCCTCGGCCAGCGTCTCGGGCGCGACGCTCTCGAAATGCTCGGCCGAGATCAGCGCCACATCGGGGCGGACCGCGGCGATCTCGGCGCGCAGCTCGGCGAAGCGGTCGGCGGCGGAGAAGCCCGGCCGGGTGCCGCGCAGCTCGCCCGAGATGGTGCGGGCCAGCGGCACATGGTTGACGGTCTTGCCCGGATAGAGGAGCCGGCGCGTCGCACAGCTCCAGGCCCCGGCCGCGAGCGTGGTCTGGATCGCCGTCGAGCCGGCCTTTCGGTCGCCCAGGTGAAAGACGATCTCCGTCATGGCGGGGTGTCTCCGTGCGGTGGGCGGGGCCCGACGCTCTGGACGGGGGATGTGGAGTGCTGGCTCCGGAGGGGCCGGGTGCCCTGCGGGTGCCACGGCGGGCAGCGAATTGCAAGCTGCAGCCCCCGCGACGGGCCGGCCGCCGCCCGCTCTGCCGCGCCCGTGTGCCGCGACGCCCGCACCGGGCGCCGGGGCGTCGACATCCGCCCCGGGCCCGCAGGACGGCCCGGGAGCCGGAAACGGGGTGTGCCCGCCCCGACTCCCGCCCTGCCCCCCGGCCCCGGGGGGCCTCACTCCTCGCCGGCGTCCTCGGCGGCGGCGGCGTCGGTCACGGTCAGGGCGACGCCCTTCTTCTCGAGCAGCCGCAGCACCTTGCGGGCAACCTTGACGGCCTCGGGGCGGGCGGCCTTCCAGGCGGCCTTGCGCGCCTCGGCGCCGGCGTCGGGATTGGCGGCGGTCCACTGCACCTGCCAGGTGGCATGGGCGAGGCGGCGCACGATCCGCTTGCGGTCTTCGCTGCCCTCGTCGGCCTCGGCGGCAATCGTCTCCTGCATGGCATGTCCTCTCGGTCAAGGGGGGCCCGGCACGCCCGAAGCCGCCCGGACCGGTCATGGCGGAGCAGGATCGCAGCCGAGGGGGTTTGTCAACGCTCCTTCCCCCCGATCGGCGGGTTCCCTCCCCCCCGCCGACCGGGGGGAAGGGGGAGGGGTCAGACCCGGGCGATCAGCTCGGCCAGCCGGGCCGGATCGAGGCCCCTGAGCCGGGTGTTGTCCTCGAGCCAGGCGTGTTTCAGCATCACCGCGCGCCGCAGGTGGCGCGCCTTGTCCGCGTCGCTGCCCTCGCTGAGCAGGACGCAGCGGGCATGATAGGCGAGGCTGCGGTCGATCATCGCGACGAAGCCCTCCCTGTGGCGCCCGGCGAGCCCGCGGTCGTGCAGAAAGCCCTCGAGGACATCGTAGACCCGGAAATGGTCGAACAGATGCCGCGGGCCGAAGCTGCGCGTGTGCGAGCCGGGCCGGCGGACATAGAAATAGGGGCGGCCCGGGATGGTGCGGATCTCGCGGGCGACGGCCACGAGCCGGGGGGTGGTGCCGAGATCCTCGGCATAGGTCGTGTCGGGAAAGCGGATGCCGGTGTCCATGAACAGGCTGCGGCGCCAGATCTTCAGATAGAAGGCGGGCGCGAGCAGCGAGAAGATGTCGGTGCGCCCGTCGGTGGCGAAGCTCTGCCCGTCGGCGGCGACATGGCGCGCCGGGCGCAGCTCGAAGCCCGGGCCGTCGGCGTCGTCGTTGGGGCTGCCGTCCTCCTTCACCATCGCCACGCCGCAGGCCACGATGTCGGCGACGCCGCCGTCGCCGCCCTGCCACAGCCGCTCCATCATGTCGGGGGCGATGTGGTCGTCGCTGTCGACCCCGGCGATGAATTCGCCGCGCGCGACCTCGATGCCGCTGTTGCGGGCGGGGCCGAGGCCGCGGTTGCGGTCGTGCCGGATCAGCCGGATGCGGGGGTCCTCGGCGGCAAGGCGCGCGACCAGCTCGGCGGAGCCGTCGGGCGAGGCATCGTCGACGCAGACGATCTCGATGTCGCGCAAGGTCTGCGCCATGATCGAGCGCAGGCAGCGCTCGAGATAGGGCCGGGTGCGATAGACCGGCACGATGACGGAGATCTTCGGCATCGGCGTTTCCCCAAGGTCCCCCATCATCCCCCCCGTCCCGGCACCGGCACCGGCGTCACCAGAAGCGGGCACGCCGCTGCCGCAGCGTCTGCGCGATGACCTCCCCGCCCCGGTCGTCGTGCAGAAGCCCGGACAGCGCCTCGGCGTCCAGACCCTCCAGCGCCTCGCCGTGGCGGGTGTAGCCGTCCTTGAGCATCAGCATCAGGCGCAGATAGAAGGCGAGCGCCTCGCCTGCGTCCGCTCCCCGGCCGGCCTGCGGCCCACCCGCCTCCCCTGCCCCGCCCTCTGCGGCTGCGGCGAGGGCCAGCACATGGCGGGTGTGAAACTGCAGGTTGTTGCTCATGAACTGCACGAAGGCCTGCCCGTAGCGGCCCATCAGGGCGTGCTCGCGCAGGAATTCGCGCAGGATGTCGAAGGCGGTGAAATAGTCGAAGATCTGCCGCGCGCCGGTGCTCTTGGTGATCGAACCCGGGCGCTGGAGATAGTGATAGGACTTGCCCTGCACCATGCGGATGTCGCGGGCCACGGCATAGAGCCGGGGCGTGGTGGCGATGTCCTCGTAATAGAGGTTCTCGGGGAACCAGATGTCATGCTCGACGAACAGCGCCCTGCGGTACATCTTGTTCCAGAACGCCATCGCCAGCGGCTTGAAGATGTCGATCTGGCCACGCTCGGCCTCCAGCCGGTGGGTGCGGCGGCTGAAGCCGGTGCCGTCGGGGCCATCCTCGATCTCGCCGGCCTCGTTGACGAAATGGGCCCCCGTGGCGACGATGTCGGCGCCCTCGGCGGCGCCGCCGTCCCAGAGCTTCTGCAGCATGTCGCGGGCGATGTGGTCGTCGCTGTCCACGCTCGCGATGTAGGCGGCGCGGGCCGCGGCGATGCCGGTGTTGCGCGCGCCCCCGAGGCCGCGGTTGCGGTCGTGGCGGATCAGCCGGATGCGCGGGTCCTCGGCCATCAGCCGCTCGACGATGGCTGTGGACCCGTCGGGCGAGCAGTCGTCGACGCAGACGATCTCGAAGTCGCGAAAGGTCTGGGCCATGATCGAGCGCAGGCATTTCTCGACATAACGCTCGGTGTCGTGGATCGGCACGACGACCGAGACCCGGGGCGGAGCGGGGGGCGGCGTGACGCCCGCGGCCGGACGCCAGGGCAGGGGATAGCCGAAGCGGACGCAGTACCAGCGCACGAGGCCGAGGGTCCGCGGCGACATCGCCTCCCAGACCTCGGGCGGGGGCGGGGGCGCGGCGGGCGGCAGGGCCGGCGTCTCGGCGGCGGGGCCGGCGCGCTCGGCGAAGGGTCCGCCGAGGGGGCGCAGCCGGCCGAACAGCTGCACCGCGTCGAGCTCGATGCGGAAGCTGACATGCGGGGCGTGGCGGGCATCGATCAGCCGGGTCCAGAGCACCACGGTCAGCACCGCGCGCTCGATCTCCGAGGTCGCCTCGCGCGGGTCGATGCCGGTGTGGCGGCGGATCTCCCCGGCCATGCGGCGGGCAAGCTCGGGGTCCTCGCGCAGCGTCTCGAGCGCCGGGCCGACCGCATCGCCGAGGTTGCAGAGCGGATGCAGCAGATACTGCCAGTGCAGCGCGCTGCGGGTCCGGGCGAGGCGGTCGGCCGCGGCCGGGTTCGCGCCGTCGGCCGCCAGGAGGGTGGAGGCGATGCCGTCGGCGCCGTCGGCCTCGAGCCCGACCTCGAGGCCGACGGCGGCGAGATGCGCCTGCGCGCCCGCAAGCGCGCGGGCCGGAAAGCCGAGGAGCAGGAACGGGCGGTGGGCGATGTGGCCGGTGTGCTCGGCAAGCGCGCGGTCGTTGGCCTCGGCCTCGGCGAGGCGGCCCTCGCGGCGCAGATACTCCGAGCGCACCGGCTTGGGGTGGATCTGCGAGGCCAGCGCCCCGGTGGACCAGGAGAGCTCCGAGGCCAGCGGCGGGAACACCGTGACCGCCTCTCCCGGCCGCGGCGCGTGCCGGTGCAGGAACAGGTCCGAGGTGGTGTCGATCCGCCAGAACCGGTCCAGCAGCGCCCGGGCAAAGGCGCTGGTCATGGCGTGGCAGGGGTTCGACATCCGCTCGTCCTCGCCGAGCGCGAAGGGGGCGGGGGCGTCGTGGTCGGGCCCGTGCGCCCAGCCGAGGCGCAGCAGCCGGGGCGTGGCGGGCTCGAAGGTCAGGCGCCCGGCCTCGACCTCCGTGCGCAGGCGCGCCAGCGTGTCGGCGGCGGAAGCGGCGAACAGCACGTCGTCCTCGACGACGAGGGCGCGCTGGGGGGTGGCGGCGATGTGCTCCCACAGCCGCAGATGGGTCAGGAAGTTGGCCACCTGGGCCGGGATCAGCACATTGTTGCAGTCGGTCCGGCCGCAGCGCAGCGCGCCGCAGCGAAAGCAGTTGGGATAGGTCGCGACGCGGCCGGCGGCGAAGGCCTCGGCGACCTTCGGGTCGTCGGCCCCGGTGGCGTCGAAGAAGGCATAGCGGGTGATGCCGGCCTCGGCGAAATGGGCGCGGACATGGGCGCGCCGCTCGGCCGCATCCGGCAGGCCGATGACATGGATCCGGTCGAACAGGGCGTCGATCAGCGGCTGCACGGGCGTCTCCGGAGGGGCATGCGCGCGATACCTGCGAGGCGCCGGGACCTGGCCTGCTCGTCTTCCCCGTGCTGCACCATGGGCCCCCGTCGCATGCGGCCCCCATACGAAGGGGGCGCCGGGGGGTCAAGGCAGGGCGGCGGCCCCTGCGGGATGTCGCCCCGCGGTGCCCCTCAGCCCTCGAGCAGCCCGGCCAGATAGCGGCCATAGTCGTTCTTGGCGAGCAGCCGCGCGCGGTCGGCGAGCGCTTCGGCGTCGATCCAGCCCTGGCGAAAGGCGATCTCTTCCAGACAGCCGGTCTGCAGCCCCTGACGGGTCTGCAGCGTGCGCACGAAATTGCCGGCATCCAGCAGGCTCGCATGCGTGCCGGTGTCGAGCCAGGCATAGCCGCGGCCCATGCGCTCGACCGACAGCGCACCCTCGGCGAGATAGGTGGCGAGGAGGTCGGTGATCTCCAGCTCGCCCCGCGCCGAAGGCGCCAGCGCCCGCGCCCGCTCGGGCGCCGAGGCGTCGAGGAAATAGATCCCCGTCACGGCGTAGTTCGAGGGCGGCTGGGCGGGTTTCTCGACGATGCCGGTGACCCGCCCCGCGGCGTCCATCGCCACCACGCCATAGCGCTCGGGGTCGGCGACGTGATAGCCGAAGACGGTGGCGCCCTCGCGGCGCGCATCGGCCCGCGCCAGCAGCTCGGGCAGGGCGTGGCCGAAGAAGATGTTGTCGCCCAGCACCATGCAGGAGGGCCGCCCGGCGAGGAAATCCTCGCACAGCGGATAGGCCTGGGCGAGGCCCTCGGGGCGCGGCTGCACCACCCAGGTGAAGGCGAGGCCCCAGGCGCCGCCATCCCCCAGCGCGCGCCGGAACTGGGCCTGGTCCTCGGGCGTGGTGACGATGGCGATCTCGCGGATGCCCGCCAGCATCAGCACCGAGAGCGGATAATAGATCATCGGCTTGTCGTAGACCGGCATGAGCTGTTTCGAGGCGCCCATGGTGATCGGCCACAGCCGCGTGCCCGAGCCGCCCGCCAGCACGATGCCGCGGCGCCGCGAGGCGGGGGGAGGGATCTCGGTCATGGGCGCGGTCCTTGCAGCTCGGCGAGCGCAGCGGCGACGCCTGCGCGCCAGTCGGGGCGGGGGATGCCGAAGGCGGCCTCGAGGCCCGAGCAGTCGAGCCGCGAGTTCAGGGGCCGCGGCGCCGGGGTGGGCCAGGCCGCGGTGGGGATGTCCTCGACCTCGCAGGCGAGGTCCGCGGCGGCGAGGATGGCGCGGGCGAAGCCGGCCCAACTGACGTCCGGCGCGCCGCCGAGGTGATGGGTGCCGCTCAGCTCGGGCGCGGCGATGAGCCTGTGGGCGATGGCGTGGCAGGCATGGGCCACCGCCGCGGCCGGGGTCGGCCCGCCGATCTGGTCGGCCACCACGGTCAGGCGCTCGCGTTCCGCCCCCAGCCGCAGCATGGTGGTGAGGAAGTTGCGCCCGTGGGCCGAGAACACCCAGGAGGTGCGCAGGATCGCATGGCACCCCCCTGCCCCGCGCACCGCCCGTTCGCCGGCGAGCTTCGAGCGGCCGTAGGCGCCGAGGGGGGCGGGGGTGTCTCCGGGCGCCCAGGGGCGCGTTCCGGTGCCGTCGAAGACATAATCGGTCGAGATCTGGACGAAGGGGATGCCGAGGCGGGCGGCGGCCCGCGCCATGGCGGCCGGGGCGGCGGCGTTGATGCGGTGGGCGGCCTCGGCGTGCTCTTCGGCGGCGTCCACCGCGGTCCAGGCGGCGGCGTTGATGACGGCGGCCGGGGCATGGGTGCGGATCGCGGCGGCGCAGGCGTCGGGGTCGGCGAGATCGGCCTCGGCGCGCGCCAGCGCCACCACCCCGGGCATCGCCGCCAGCACCGCCCCCACCTGCCCGGTGCGGCCGAAGACGAGGATCGGCGCGCTCATCCCGCCGCGCCCGCCTGCCCCAGCCCCAGCCGCTGGCCCACCCCGGGGCGGTCCAGCAGCGGGCGCCACCAGTCCTCGCGGGCGAGATACCAGTCGACGGTGCGCGCGAGCCCCTCGGCCAGCGTCACCGAGGGGCGCCAGCCGAAATCGGCGCGCAGGCGCGCGGGGTCGATGGCATAGCGCAGGTCATGCCCCGGCCGGTCGGCGACGAAGGCGATCAGCCGCTCATGCGGCGCGCCTGCGGGGCGGCGGTCGTCGAGGAGCCGGCACAGCATCCGCACGAGGTCGATGTTGCGCGCCTCGTTCTCGCCGCCGATGTTCCAGGACCCGCCCGGGCGGCCCCGCTGCAGCACCATGAGCAGCGCCTCGGCGTGATCCTCGACGTAAAGCCAGTCGCGCACGTTCTCGCCCGCGCCATAGACCGGGATCGGCCGGCCCGCGAGCGCGTTCAGGATCGCCACCGGAATGAGCTTTTCGGGGAAGTGGAAGGGGCCGTAGTTGTTCGAGCAGTTGGTCAGGAGCACCGGCAGGCCCCAGGTCTCGCCCCAGGCGCGCACCAGATGGTCGGAGGCGGCCTTCGAGGCGGCATAGGGGCTGCGCGGGGCATAGGGCGTGGTTTCGGTGAAGGGCGGATCGGCAGGGCCGAGCGCGCCATAGACCTCGTCGGTCGAGACATGGTGGAAGCGGAAGGCCGCGGGCCGGCCCTGCCCCTCCCAATACGCCCGCGCGGCCTCGAGCAGCGTGAAGGTGCCGGTGATGTTGGTGTCGACAAAGGCGCGGGGGCCGTCGATGGAGCGGTCGACATGGCTCTCGGCGGCAAGGTGGAGCACCGCATCGGGGGCGTGGGCGGCAAGGATCCGGTCCAGCGCGGCGCGGTCGCGGATGTCGGCATGCTCGAAGGCATGGGCGGGGTGGTCGGCCACCTCGGCCACGTTCGCGAGACAGGCGGCATAGGTCAGCGCGTCGAGGTTCACGACCGCGTGGCCCGCGGCGATGGCCCGGCGCACCACGGCCGAGCCGATGAAGCCGGCGCCGCCGGTGACGAGGATCTTCATGCGGGGGCCTTCATGCGGGCGCCTCCCAGGGCAGGGGCCCGTCATGGGCAAAGGGGCTCTGCCAGTCGGCGAGCCGCGGGGCGCGGGCGTCCTTGTCCGACAGGATGGCGTGGTCGGGGTCGATCCCCCAGTCGATGGCCAGATCGGGGTCGTCGAAGGCGACCGCCCCGTCGCAGTCCGGCGCATAGACGTCGGTGCAGCGGTAGGCGACCACCGTGTCGGGGGCGCGGGTGACGAAGCCGTGCAGAAAGCCCGCCGGCACCAGCAGCTGGCGGGCGTTCGCGGCCGAGAGCTCCACCCCCACCCATTGGCCGTACTGCGGCGAGCCCAGCCGCACATCCACCGCCACATCGAGGATGGCGCCGGCGACCACCCGCACGAGCTTCGTCTGCGCATGCGGCGGGGCCTGATAGTGCAGCCCCCGCACCGTGCCCGGGGCGCGGCTGAGCGATTCGTTGTCCTGCACGAAGTCGAGGTCGATCCCGGCCGCGGCCAGCCGGTCGCGCCGCCAGGTCTCGCAGAAATGGCCGCGCCCGTCGCGGAAGACCCGCGGCGTCAGCACCAGAACGCCCGAGAGGCGCGTCGTCTCGATCTCCACCGCGGGGCCTCGTCGCTGGACCGGGTCGCGGGCTGTCCTAGCAGGCCCGTGCGCGGCTGTCAGGGCGGGGAGGGGGCGAAAGCGTGGCGGGCGTGCCCCCGGTCGATGGCGGCGCCGGGCCCGGGCGGTGCTGGGGGGCCGTCTGCCCCCCGTCTCCCTGCGGGAGACTCCCCCCGAGGATATTTGAGGAAAGATGAAAGGGGGAGGAGGCGGGGTGTTCCCCGACCCTTGCCTCAGAGCCGTTTCGCCAGCCAGCCGAGAAAGGCCGCGTCGGGGCTCTTGAGCGGCGCGCGGCCGGTGCGGGCCCAGACGCCGCGCCATTCGGCGGCGAGCGCATGCACGTCCCAGCCCGGGGCGCGCCGGCGCGCCGTCTCGAGGGTGGCCGTGCGCAGATGCGGCCCCTCGCCCGGCATCAGCACCACATCGCGGCGGCGCACCGCGAGGATGTCGCCCGGCTCCTCGGCGAGGCTGTAGTCGGGCAGCGGGTCGGCCGCGATCATGTCGCGGATCATCCGCCGGAACACCCTGAGCGGCGAGGCGGTGCCGGCCTTTTCCGCCAGCACCGGCATCGAGACGCGCCACTCCGCCTGCCGGCCGCAATGCTTGCGCGCCAGCTCGTAGACGCGCCGCTCCAGCGGTTTGCGCAGCCGGAAATAGCCGGGGCTGAGGGTGAGCACCGCCTTCGAGAGCACCGCGCGATAGAGCCACTCCGACAGGGTCACCAGCACCTGCACCATGCGGCCCCCCTTCGTCGCGCGCACGATCCGCCAGCTCTCGATCAGGCCGAAGCCGGTGGTGGTGACGGTCTGGTCGGTGGCGATGTTCGTCGTGATGCGGGTGCCCGCGAGCCGCTCGAAGGCCTCGACGAGCCGGCGGTAGCCGTCGCCGGAGGTCTCGCGGTTGGTCGCGACCAGCAGGTCATGGGCGCGCAAGCTGAGCGTGCGGCCCACCGGGCGGCCGGCGTTGAGCGCGGCCATGAGCTGGCTGATGCAGTAGATCAGGATGTCCTTGTCGAAGAGCGTGGCGCGGCCCTTGACCGAAGGGGTGACGGTGATCTCGACCGGGCCGCGGGCATAGCGCAGCACCCGCAGATCGGGCCGGGTCGCCAGCGAAAAGATCGGATGCTCCATCGTGGCCATGTCGTCCTTGGGCAGGACGCCGGCGAAATCGCACAGGAAGAAGTCCGGCGTCGGGTGCCGGTCGGGCAGATGCACGGCCCCCGCCACCCCCCCCTGCCCGCGCTGTCGTCCTGCCATCCGCCCGTCCCTTGCGCCCGGGGCGGCTGCGCGCCGTCCCCGTCCTGCCGCCTGCCCGGAGCGTGTCTCCGGATCGTGGTATCGTTATCGCCCGAGGTTATCCACAGCCCATGCACAGGTCCACTCCACCGTTGCGGGGCGATGCAGAAAGCCCGGCGCGATCGTGGCTTCGGAGTCGGAGCAACGTGGGATCGGAGTCGGTCGATCGTGGGATCGGAATCACCCGGCTCCGTCGGAGCCGGGGATCGCCCTTGCACGACAGGGGTTTGCGGGGAACGGGAGCGGCGCGTAACTTGGATCTATAACTGAATCCCTAACAGCGGATGTTGCAGAAAGGGCACGAGGCGCCCGGATGGCGGCCGGGGACCTGCCGCGAACGGTGCAATGTGCGCAGAAAGGGCGCATATTGCGGGAAAGGGCGCACATGGGCCCGGATACAGCACATGAGGCAGCCATGGCACGGGCGGGAGCGGCAAGGGCAGGAGGGGCGCGGCGCGCCGCCGGAGCGATGCGGGACGAGCCGCGCGAGGCGCCGCCCCCCTATGTCGGCATCGACCCCGAGGCGGCCCTGGCCGAGCTCGGCCCCGCGATCGGCACCGCGGGGCTCGCGGAGATCAGCGCCGCCTGCGCCCGCGGCCGGGCCGATCTGGCGGCCCGCGGGCTGGAGGAGGGCGGCGCGCGCCGGCTGCGCCGCTTCTCGACCTGGGAGATCACCCGCTATCTGATCCCGGTGGCGCCGGCGCATTTCCGCCGCGTGCTCAAGGCCAACCCCGAGCTGCCCCAGGGCCAGGCCGAGACCGAGGGCGGCACCCGCTGGTTCACCCTCGACGAGGTCTTGCGTCTGCGCGCCCATCTCGCGGCCGAAGGCTCGCGGTCCAAGGAATACCTGCCCTGGCGGCCCGAGGGGCAGCCCGCCAAGATCGTCGCGGTGGCGAATTTCAAGGGCGGGGTCGGCAAGACCTCCACCGCCGCGCATCTGGCGATGTCGGCCGCGCTCGACGGCTACCGCGTGCTGGTGGTGGACCTCGACAGCCAGGGCTCGATGACCTCGATCTTCGGGGGCAAGGTGGCCGACGAATGGGCCACCGTCTTTCCCCTGCTCGCCCGCCACTACGCCCGCCACCTGCAGGAGGAGAACCGCGCCCGGGTGGGCCGCGGCGATGCCCCGCAGGCGCTCGACGACACGCTGGACGAGGCGCTCAAGACCACCGCGGGCGGCGTGATCCAGCGCACCCACTGGCCCAACATCGACCTGATCGGGGCGCAGCTGAACCTCTACTGGGCCGAGTTCCAGATCCCCGTGTGGCGCATGGCCGCCCGCGGCTGGAAGCTCTGGGACGCGCTGGGGGACAGCCTCGCCGCCGACGGGGTGCTCGACGACTACGACCTCGTGTTCCTCGATACGCCCCCCGCGCTCGGCTATCTGACCATCAACGGGCTCGCGGCGGCCGACATCCTGCTGGTGCCGACCGGGGCGTCGTTTCTCGAATTCGACTCCACAGGCCGCTTCTTCGACATGCTGCACGCCACCTTCGCCTCGATCGAGGAGGGCGAGAACATGGCCGCGCGCGCCCTGGGCCGGCCCGGCATCGCCTTCGAATGGGATGCGGTGCGCGCGATCGTCACCCGCTATGACGGCACCCAGCAGGCCGAACTCGCGGCCCTGATGCAGGCCTGGCTCGGGCGCGCGATGGAGCCGCGGCGCCAGGAGTTCACCGCGCTGATCGGCCAGGCCGGCGAGCAGGTGCGCGGCATCTACGAGGCCGACCCGCGCGACTTCAACCGCGACACCTACATCCGCGGGCGCGAGACGTTCGACGCCACCTATGCCGCCTTCAAGCGGCTGCTCTATGGCGTCTGGCGGCGCGACGAGCGGGCCGCCGGGGGGGCGGGCTGATGGCCCGGCGCCGGCTGACGCCCCTGCCCGGCGAGACGCCTGCGGGCATGACCTGGGAGACCGGGCCAGTGCCGCGGCCCGCCGCGGAACCTACCCTGCCCGCCCCCCCCATCGCGCGGGTGGCCGGCGAGGCGGCGGCGGAATCCGCGCTGCGCGAGGTCGGGGCCGAGCTGGCCGCCGCCCGGGCCGAGGGCCGGCTGGCGCTGCGCCTGCCGCTCGGGCGGATCGAGCCCGGCTGGCTGATGCGCGACCGGCTGACCCCCGAGGGCGAGGAGTTCGAGGCGCTGGTCGCGAGCCTGCGCGCCCATGGCCAGCGCGTGGCCCTGGAGGTCGCCGAAACGGGCCATGACGCCGAGGGGCCCCGCTATGGGCTGATCTCCGGCTGGCGCCGGCTGACCGCGCTGCGCCGGCTCCATGCCGAGACCGGCGAGGCGCGTTTCGCCACCGCTCTGGCCCTCCTGCGCCGGCCCGAGACGGCGGCCGCGGCCTATGTCGCCATGGTCGAGGAGAACGAGATCCGCGCCGGGCTCTCCTATTACGAGCGGGCGCGGATCGTGGCGCGGGCGGCCGAGGCCGGGGTGTTCCCGGGCGAGCGGGCGGCGCTGGCGGGGCTCTTCGGGGCGGCAAGCAAGGCGCGGCGGTCCAAGATCGGGTCGTTCCTGACCATCCACCGGGCGCTCGACGGCGCGCTGCGCTTTCCCGCCGCGATCCCCGAGCGGCTGGGCCTCACGCTTGCCCGTGCGCTGGACGAGGATGCCACGCTGGCGCGGCGCCTGCGCGGGGTGCTCGCGCGCACGGGCGGCAGCAGCGCCGAGGCCGAACAGGCCGCGCTGGCCGAGGCGCTGACCCAGCGCCCGCCGCCCGCCGAGGCCCCGCCGCCCTCCCCCCCGGCCGAGGCGCGCGACACCGTCCCGACGCGGGCCACCCCCCCTCCCCCCCGCGCGCCCCGGCCGCCTGCGGCCACGGCAACCGAGCTTTCCCCCGGGCTGTGGCTCGAGGCCGGGCCGGAACGCCTCGTGCTGTCCGGCCCGCAGGTGGACGCAGATTTTCGCGCCCGGCTGGAGGCCTGGCTGCGCGCGGGGGACCGGGATTAGGAGCCCCGGTTTCGCACGCGAAACCCCGCGCACTCAAGCCATTGAAATACAAAATAAATGGTATAAAAATACCGTTCCTGCTCGGCCATCTCTCCCCCTTCATCTTTCCTCAAATATCCTCGGGGGGAGTCGCCGAAGGCGACCGGGGGGCAGACGGCCCCCCGTCCACGGCAGATGCCGGGCACCGTCCTCAGCCCGAAGGCGCCCTCAGACCGGCCAGCCGCGCAACCGGGCCCAGGCGATGACCAGCCGGTGCCGCTGCGCCCGGGGGATCGCCCGGCGCAGGGCCTGCCGCACCGCCAGCACGCCGCGGGTGGCGAGCGGAGGCCGCTGTTGCCAGATCCCGAGATGGCGGCGGCAATGGCGGATGCAGGCCAGATCGGCGGCGTCGCGGTCGTGCCCCTCGATCACCGCCCCGACCAGCCCGGCGATGGCGCCGACGTCGTGGCGCCGCTCCGGGGTCGGGATGGCGGCGCTGCACCAGATGCGCACCCCCCGCAGCTCCAGATGCGCCGAGATCCAGGGGTCGTCCACCGTCCACAACACCGGCGGCAGGTCGAACACCCGCGGATCCAGGAAATCGGGCCGCAGCATCGCCCCGCCCCACCCCTCCAGCAGGTCGGCGTACCCGCTCTCGCGCACCGCCGGCAGGGGGTGCGGCAGCACCGGCAGCGCCGCCAGCTCGGGCCGGGTCCAGCGGCGCATGCGCGGCATCCGGTCGGGGCTGCGGGCCACCTGCGCGAGCCCCGGCAGATGCTGCGCCGCGCCGGCGATGCAGGCGTCGGGGTGGGCGTCGCGCTCGGTGCGGAACGTCCGGTGCCAGCCGGGCGCATAGAGGCTGTCGTCATCGCAGAACAACAGCTCCACATCCTGCCCCGAAAGCTCGGCCACCGCGGGCAGGAGCTTGGTCGCCGGCCCGAAATCCTCGTCGCAGCGCAGGATGCGGATGCCGCGGGGCAGGTCGGGCAGGCGGCCGTCCCAGTCGGGAAAGCGGCGATAGCGGCGGGGGATGTGCAGGCGGATCTCCTCGGCCGGCAGGTCCTGGGCCAGCAGGGTCTCCAGCGTCTGCCCGATCACGCCGAAGCGCGGCGGGATGGTCGTCAGGCAGATGACGGTCGGGGCGGCGGACATGGGTCACAGGTGCTGACTGCCGGCCGCGGCTGTCAAGCGCATAGCGGGCCGCTGCGCCGCGCCTCAGCCCGCCAGCAACCCCGGGTCGCCGCCCATGTCGAGGCCGGGAAACACCACCCCCTCCAGATCGCTGCGCGACAGGCCGGCGAGGGCGTGCAGAACCCAGGCGGCATGGGCGCGCAGGTCGCGGGTGGGCATCAGGTCGCGCCCCTCGTAGAGCGCGGCCTCCGAAAGCCCCGGCCAGCGCCCGTGCACCCGGCCGCCGCGCAGCGCGCCGCCGGCGAACAGCATCGCCCCGCCGGTGCCGTGGTCGGTGCCGCCGGTGCCGTTCTCGCGCACGGTGCGGCCGAACTCGGTCAGCGCCAGCACCGCGGTGCGGTCCCAGACCGGGCCGAGCCGGTCGTGCAGGGTCAAAAGCGTGGTCTGCAGCCGCGACAGCGCCGGGCGCAGGGTGGTCCGCTGGCCCTGGTGGGTGTCCCAGCCGGTCAGCGAGAAGGTGGCGATGCGGGTCTCGCCCCGGAGCTGCTCGGCGACATAGGCGGCGACGGTCTCGGGGGCGTCGGCGGCCGGGCGGCGGGTGGGGGTGGGCTCGCCCTCGTCGTCGTCCATGCTGCTGTCGGCCTCCAGCGCGGCGAGCTCGATCGCCGTGGCGGCGGCGTCGCGAAACAGCGGATCGCCGGCATAGAGGCCTTGCAGCAGCAGCCGGCTCTGCGGCGTCAGCTCGAGCCCGGTGCCGGGCGCCCAGGTGGCGGCCTCGGCCCCGCCCTGAAGGATCAGGGGCGTGCCCTGGCCGACGGCAAAGGCGGTGCGGCTGTGCACGCTCTGCCCCTGCGCGGCCATGCGCACAAGCGCGCGGTTGAGCCAGCCGTCGCGGCGGCTGGCGGGGGCCAGTTCGGCGCCGGTGCCGGCCTCGAGCAGGTCCTGGCCGTCGAAATGGCTGCGCCGGTCGCGATAGGGGGTCGAGACGGCGTGCACCGCGCCGAAGCCGCCCGCCCGCCACAGCGGCATCAGCCCGCCCAGGTCGGGATGCAGCGCGAACATGTCGTCGAGCGGATGCGCCCCGGGGGAGGTCCCGAAGCCCGGGCGCAGCGCGGCATGGTCGCGGTCGCCCAGCGGGCGGACCACGTCGAGCCCGTCCATCGCGCCGCGCAGCAGGATCACCACGAGCCGCGTCTCGCCCGGTGTCGCGGCCAGGGTGATCGGGGTCAGGAGCGGGCTGGCGGCGGCCGAACACCCCAGCGCGAGGCCGCCCAGCAGGACATGTCGGCGGTTGGGGCGGGGATCCGGGGAAGAGAAGGGATCCGGCGAAGAGAAGGGCGGGCGGGCCATGGCGGCGGCTCCTAGCGGCGGTTGAAGGCGGGCGAGGCCAGCACCAGGCCCACGCCCTCGGCGCGGGTCTCGGCGGCGGCGGCGGCAAAGCGCAGCTCGGGGCCGGCGGCCTCGGCCAGCGCGGTCTCGACCAGGGTGCGGGGGTCGGGCAGGGCGCCCAGCTCTTCGGGACTGCGCAGCGCCCAGCCGATGCGGGCCGCGAGCCCGGGCGGCGAGATCCACTGCGCCCCCGCCTCGGGCCAGCCCGCGGGCGAGGGCGGCTGCTGGAACGGCTGGCCCATCTGCCGCAAGGGCGCGGTGAAATGCTGCACGATGCGGGCCGGGCGCAGCCGCGCCAGCCGCTCGGGCGCGACCCCCAGGGCGCGCAGCGCCGAGGCCAGGAAGTCGAACGGCGGCTTGATCTTGGCCGGCGCCTGCGCCCAGGCCGCGGGGTGTTCCATCAGCGCGGCATAGACCGGGCGCAGCGCCCCGCCGCTGTCGCGGAAGACCGCCGTCAGATGCGCCACCAGCCCCGGGTCGGGGTCGTCGGCGATGAAATGCACCGCGAGCTTGCGGGCGATGTGGCGGGCGGTGTCGGGGTGGCGGGCGAGATCGTCGAGCGCGGCCTCGATGTCGGCCAGCTGCGGCCGCCGCCCGCCATAGCTGCGCCCCAGCACCGTGATCCGCCCCGGCTCGGCCATGGCGCGGCGAAAGCGGAAGCCCTCGGTCATGTCGAAGCTCAGGCCGGTCAGGAGCCGGGCGAGGCCCTCGACATCCTCCTGGCCCCAGGCGCCGCCGACGCCGAGGGTGTGCAGCTCCAGCACCTCGCGGGCGAGGTTCTCGTTCAGCCCGCGTCCCGGCCGCTGCCCCATTTCGGAGGCCGGCCCGGCCGAGCGCGCCTGGTCGAGATAGTGCAGCATCACCGGATGCAGGATCGCGGCGCGCAGGAGCGTGGCGAAGTCGCCGCTCAGGTTGGGGCGGATGGCCTCGTCGACATGGGCCGGCACGGTGGCGCGAAAGCGCGGGTTGCGGCCGACGGTGGTGAAGTGGTTGGCCCAGAACAGCACCAGCCGCTCGCGCAGGTCGTCGCCGCCATGGGCGGCGCGGGCGAGGCTCTGGGCGAGGTCGCGCTGCAGGACGGCGTGCCGGGCGCGGTTGAGCGCCTGCTGCGCCTCCACGCCGGCGTTGTCGCCCTCGCGGCGGGCACGGGCGGCCTCGGCATAGGCGCGCGCGGTCTCGAGATGCTCGGCGAAGGGGGTGACCGGAAAGCGCGCCGCCGCATGGTCGGGCCCGTCGAGGCCGGCCAGCAGCGCCATGGCATCGCCCGGGGGCGGGTGCATGGGGCCGGGTCCGAAGCCGAAGCGCATCAGGGCGAGGGTTTCGCGGGGGATCATCGGTGGCTCTTTCCGGATTTTCCCGGGTCGGGGGGCTTGGGCCGGGGGTCTGGGGTCGGGGGTCTGGGGTCTGGGGGCGGTCCGGTCGGGGCAGGGCTGGCGGGTGCAGGGGTCGGGGTCAGACCGCTGTTACGGTCCTGCGCGGCGTTTCCGTCGCCGCGTGCCGGGCCCCGCCGGTAAGGGTGTCAGGATGACCGGCCTGCCGTCGCCGGGCAAGGGCCTTGTCGCCCGCGCCTCCCTCACATTCCCGTCTTCACGGCCCCGCGGCCCCGCGGCCCGCGCGCAGCGGGTGGCCCGAGAAGAGCGCCAGCCGCGCGGGCAGGGCGCGCAGGGTGAGCAGCGCCCCGGGCGCGAGGATCTCGACCCAGCCGGCGCCGTCGGGGCCGGGCGGTCATGGGGGCGGCGGATGCCGGCGAGGATGCAGGCGACATGCCGGTCCCGGCGGTCGAGCGTCTCAGGCCCTGCTGGCGATAGCTCCACACCAGCCCCGCCAGCCGCCGCTCCAGCGTGGCCACCGAGCGCGCCCGCCCCCCTCCCGATCCACTGCCCGTCCCGCTCGCGAGGTCACTCAGATACGGCCCCACCACCTCGGGCGCGGGGACCGGCGGGTCGATGCCCTTGCGACACCGGCGCCGGCGACATGGGAGGGCAGATCCATGGTCATCCTTGCGGTGAGGGGGGGGTCTGACCCATATGTTGGTCACTTTCGGAAGCCGCAGCATGCAGATCGCCATGGCCGAAGCCAAGGCCCGCTTCGCCGAGCTGATCCGCCGCGCCGAGGCCGGGGAGGCGGTGACGCTGACGCGCCATGGCCGCCCGGTTGCCCGGATCGTCGCGCCGGATCGTCGCGCCGGATCGTCGCGGTGGAGCGCCCCGTGGGCCGGCCGCTGATCGGTGCGATGAAGGGCGCCTTCACCCTGCCCGAGGACATCTTCGCCGGCGATGACGCGGTCGCGGAGATGTTCGCCCCAGGCGCGCTGCGAGGGGCTCCGGCTGGCAAGCTCCGACGCGCGGATGGCCGCCCATGACGTCGCGCTGATGGACTGACCGGCCGTGAAGGGCGATCGGGGTGCAGCGCCGGATCCTCCGGGTGCAGGAGCTGGCCGCGGTCCCTGCCGCGGATCTGGCCGCGACGCCCTGAAACGCGCGCTGGACGCCTCCCGGCCGGTCTCTGATGAACGGTCGCATTGCGGGGCAGTGGGTTTGCGGACAGAGTTTCGCGCAAGCACGGAAAGGGAAACAAGGATGCTGCGGCGGATCGAATGGCCGACGGTGGCGCTGACCGTGGCCTGCTACGGGCTCTGGTTGGCGGCGGGACTGTGGCTCTGGCCGGTGGCGGCGGTGCCCGCGCTGGCGGTGATGGCGGTGATGGCGGCGCTGCATGCCTCGCTGGTGCATGAAAACCTGCACGGCCACCCCACCCGGGACCGGCGGCTGAACGAGATGCTGGTCGCCCTGCCGCTGTCACTGATCTATCCCTATCGGCGCTACAAGGCCACGCATCTGGCGCATCACCACGACGAACGCCTGACCGATCCGATCGAGGACCCCGAAAGCTATTACAAGGCCCGCTGGGCGCATGACCGGATGCCGGGCTGGCTGCGCGGGGCGCTGGTGGTCAACAACACCATGGCCGGGCGGATCGTGCTGGGGCCGCTGCTGGGCGCGGCGGGGTTTCTGGCGCAGGAGGCACGTCTGCTGGTCCTGGACGCATCGGGCGTGCGGCTTGCCTGGGCGCTGCACCTGGCGGCGGTGGTGCCGGTGCTGGCGCTGGTCTGGATCTTCGGCATTCCGCTCTGGATCTATGTGCTGGCGGTCGTCTGGCCGTCGCTGTCGCTCATCTCGATCCGCACCTTTGCCGAGCACCGCTGGCATGACGCGCCAGAGGGGCGGACCATCATCGTGGAACGCTCGCCGCTGGCGTGGCTGTTCCTGAACAACAACCTGCATATCGTCCACCACCAGATCCCCGGCGCGCCCTGGTATGCGCTGCCGCGCCTTTATGCCGAACGGCGCGCGCACTGGCAGGCGCTGAACCATGGCTATGTCTATCCGAACTACTGGGTCCTGTTCCGCGCCCACGCCCTGCGCCCCAAGGAGCCGGTGGTGCATCCGGTCCTGCACCGGTACCCCGCGCCCCCCCCGCCCGACACCGACCCGCCGGTCGCCCCCGAAGGCGGGCAGACGGCATGAGGGCGCTTGCCACCCTGCCGATGTATGACTGGCCCGAGGAACGCGCGCGGGTCGATGCCTTCCATGCCCGCCTGCGCGCGCTGGTCCCGGACCTGCCCGCCGCGCTGACCCGCCCGGAAACGGCGGCGCAGCTGCACGCCCTGTGGCGCGACCCGGCGCTGCTGCTGGGGCAGACCTGCTGGGGGCCGATGGGCGCGGGGCTGGCGGCGCATGTGCAGGTGCTGGGGCAACCCGCTTACGACGATGTGCCCGGCGGACGCGGCGGACGCTACCGGTCGGCGCTGGTGATGCGTGCCGGCACCCCCTGCCCGGTGCCTGACCATGACGGCCCCGCCCTGCCACCTGACCTGAGCGCCCTGCGCCCGGCCATCAACGTGCCGGATTCGCTCTCGGGCTGTCTGGCGCTGGCCCGCGATGCCGCCCTGCCGGACCTGCCTGAAAGCGCGCTTGTCACTGGCAGCCACCGCGCCTCGGTTCGTGCCGTGGCCGAAGGCGCCGCCGACTTCGCCGCCATCGACTGCCGCTCCTGGGCGCTGGCGCTGCGCCATGAACCCGCCGCGCGCGCACTCAGCGTCACCGGTTGGACCGCCCTGCGCCCCGGCCTTCCCTTCATCACCGCCCGCGCCGCCCCTGCACTCTTGCGTGCGCGCCTGCGCGACGCGCTGATGCAGCTTGGCGCTCTGCCCGAACTCGAGGAAACCCCATCGACGAGAAGCGGCAGGCCAGCAGGGGAACGTCGGTTTCCGGGAAGGGTCTGAATCCCGCGAACTCCGGCCATCCGACCGTTTCCGGGGCGGATCCTGCATGGACGCCGGCGACCTTCCCTGATGTCCGATAAGTCAACATTACCGGACATGAAAAGGGCCGGCAAGGCGCGGCGGTTCTGGCCGGTCATTCTGGTCTGAAGCGCCGTCATGGGGTAGGCTGGGCAGGATGGATCGCCTGCATGTCCCCCTCCCGGCGCGAGCACCGGACGTCGACCCACTACCCGATCCACGCCCGACTGGGTGGTGGGCAAGCGCCTGAGGCGGCGTGATTTCTCGCCGGCGCTGCACCCCGTGGCCATGCCGCGCGCTCTGCTCGGCGACCGAGACGGGATGGTTGCCGTCAGGGAAGGGCGGCAAACACCCCATCTTCGGGCGGACGGCCCCAGGCAATCAGCCCGGAGCCATCGCAGCGCTCTCCGTCAGACGATATCGATGTGATCCCTCAAGGCATCGAGGTCGGCAAAGCCGCGCAGGATCAGGGTGTCGCCGCGGTCGAACTCCAGTGTGGTATTTCCGCGCTGGATGCGGCCAGTCCAGCATGACTGAAGCCGATACCACGGCCGCGGTCAACGGATCCGCTCTCTGACGCGGCAGCACACGGTAAGCGTGCCCTGGTCGGCAGGGCTGCCAGCCTGGCTCCTGTCGCCCCCTCAGTCATCCGCTGCAACAACTGGCTCGTGAGTAGCCCTGCTGGCATGACGTCCGAGCCCGGACCCGGAACGCGGGGCTTTTCCTGCGCCACGAGGATCCTCCTTTGCCAGCCGATGGGGTAACGAACATCGCCATGACGCTACAGCACGTGAAGCCATCGCGTCGACGGAGTGAGGCCCCGCAGGCGATGCGGGCATCGTGGCTGAACGTCGGAATTGCGTCGCCGCACCGAATGTAGTAACAAATCTACATTGCTTCGGGGGGACGTGATGACCGTGCATACAGTCTCGAGCCGGGAGTTCAACCAGGACATCGGCCGGGCCAAGCGCGCGGCCGAACAAGGCCCCGTGGTGATCACGGATCGCGGGCGGCCGTCGCATGTCCTGCTGAGCTGGGCCGAGTATCGCCGGCTTGTCGGCGGGCCGCACAACCTGGCCGAGGCGCTGGCGATGCCGGGCCTGTCGGAGATCCCCTTCACCCCCGGGACAGCGCGCGTGCTGGCGCGTGATGTCGACTTGAGCTGATGTACCTTCTCGACACCAATGTGATCTCCGAGCTCAGGAAGACCGGGGACGGCAAGGCCGATCCTGATGTTGTGGCCTGGGTGAGCGGGATCGATGCGGGTGAGATGTTCATCTCCGCCCTGACCTTGATGGAACTGGAAATCGGCATCCTGCGCGTCGAGCGCAGCGACCCGCCGCAAGGCGCGCGGCTCAGGGACTGGTTCGAAACGCACGTCTGTCCCGAGTTCCGGGACCGCACGCTTGGCATCGATGCGGCGGTCGCAAGACGTTGCGCGCGGCTTCATGTTCCCGATCAGAAATCCGACCGCGATGCCCTGATCGCGGCCACGGCGCTGGAACATGGCCTGACCGTGGTGACCCGAAACACCGATGATTTCGCGGCAACAGGCGTGGCGCTCATCAACCCATGGAAGTCTGCCCCGTGATGTTCCCGGGTTGACGGAGGTCGCTCCGGAGGTACCTTCCCCGCGCTGACCGCCATCTTGGCGCCGGAATCCCGTCGGGTTCCGCAGAGGGCTCCGGCTGTCCCCCCCGGGCGCGCCGCGCGCCTGGGTGACAACGGACAGCTTCCTCGATCGCTTCGTCCTGGAGAGCCCGCAGGACCTGCCCGAGCCGCCGCGTCTCGCGCCAGCCCGCGCGATGCGGCAGCGCTCGGGCTCGACTGGTCCCCGCGGTCAGGCAATTCCCTCGCCTGAGCGAACGTTGCCTCGGTGAAGCCGGCGGACTGCCTGTGGACGCCCATGACGCCCTCCTCCGGTGCTCCAGCATCCTGTCGCGTGCCTGCAACCGGGTGTTCTCCCTGCCTGTGCGGCGGACACGTATGCGCCGGCACAGGACGTGGGCTGGGCACGGGAAGCGGCCGGTTCGCAGCCGGACCGGGCTGTCAAGCGCAGGGGCCACGTGCCGAGCGGCCAGGCTCCGTTGCTGTTGTGCCCCTGGGTGGCACGAGGTGAGGCCGTCAACAGAATCTGGGGGTACAGCTGTGGAGAACTGCTCGGCAGCGGAGATAATGCTGCCTTTCCGGCCCCCTGGGCGAACCGCCTGTTTTTTGGGCAATGCAGTCAACGCCTTGAAATCCTGAAGCGAAGTGTGACACTTGCCTGACGCCCCCAGCACGGGCGACGCGTCGTCCGAAAGACCTTGTCAAGTGTGGATGTGGCCTGTCGCGGGACACGGGGAAATCTGTCCGATACCGGCAGGGCCCGCGACGCCCTGGGCGGGCTCTGGCCGATCCGGGGCCCCGTCTGGCGCATCAATCGTCCTGACGGGCCCCCCACCGGAAAAGAAACGGGCCAGCGCGCGGCTGGCCCAGTCACAAGAGGGCACAGGTGTCCGTGCCGAGCAGTAGAGGCCCGTTGGCATGGGCCATCGCTGAGTATGGCTGCAGACGCACCCTGCACGCGAACCCTCTTGCGGGATCAACCCGGCTCTTTGGCGCACAGCGGCGGAGCCGATGCCCAAGCTGCCACTAGCAAGGTGAGCACATGTTGTGGATGACTTTTCTTCATCCGCAGCATGCTGCGGGATTGCGGGATTGGGGGATTGGGGGATCATGCAGCTGGAGGTCTTTCCGGACCGGCTCCATCTGCGCCGGGTCGACCCGGCCCGGCGGATGTACCGCCTTTGCGAAATGGCCGTGCAGCGCGATCTTCTGGGCGGTGCGGCGCTGGTCTGCGAATGGGGCCGCATCGGCAGCCCGGGAAAGGTCCGGCGCGAAGTCCACCCCGACGAGGGCCAGGCCGTGGACGCGCTGATCGCACGGGCGCGGGCCAAGGCCCGGCGGGGCTACCGGCTGCCCTGAGCAGGCTGTCTCCCCCGGTATCTGAAGACTTCCCAATGTTGATCTGCGCCAAGGCGAGCGGCGCCCAAATCCCGAAAGACAAACTCAGCAATGGCGGTGTGCCCACCGCGACTGCCCCGGCCTCCCTGTCCCCGCGCGATGGCGCATGGATCCCTGACACCGCAGGCACCAGCCCGCGGTGTCTTTTTGGGGTCCCATCGCATGACATTGAAGCTTGGAAATGCGTAGACACTCAACCGCTCCAGCAGGTCGCTTTGCGCCTCCGGCTGAACCCATCCCGGGCGGTCTTGGTCCCGCAAGTGCGTCAGTCGGGGGTGCAGGGCAGATTGGCGATGCGGGCCACCACGGTTGACAGATCGAAGCGATCACGGAGCGCCGCCCCGGACGCGGGGTCGTCCATGTGCATTGTAACCACCTCTGCCTTGTCGGCTGCCGACTGAAGCAGCGATGCCGCCGACGCGGGAACTTCGGCGTTGCGGCGGTTGGTCGTCAGCGGCCAGGCGTCAGGTCCAGCTTGGATGACGCCATCACGCTCGATCCGGAAGCGCAGTGCGGCGGCATCCTGCGCTGGAACCTCCGTGTCGAAGGCGTAGACGACCGTCAGAGTCGCGTCCCGACAGCGCCAGACCAGCATGGGCACGCGGCATCCGGTTTCGTCCAGCGCCGCCACCGTGACATGGCCGACAGGGACCGCTGGAACCACGTCAAGACCGCCTATGGTCTCCGCGGCCACTCCGGTCGATGCGAGAAGAGCCACCATCAAGCCTGTGACATGGCGTTCAAATACCTTCATGGGGTCTCCTGTTTCGCCGCAATATGCGGGCCCCCGCCCACCGGCCTGCAGCCTCTGGCGGGCAGGCTCGTCCACGCAAATCTTCAAGCTGTGTCTGAACGCCGTCAACCTCTGTGCTCCGGACGGCCAGGGCGGTCGGTGAGGACATGGCGTCTTGGCATGCGCAGCGGTCCCCGTTAGTCGTTTGTCTGTATGGGACGTCACGCGTCCCAATGACTCCAAGGGCTTGGATGCCGGGATGCATGGGGGGCTCAATTGGGACGCCGCGCCGCCATCTACGTCCGCGTTTCCACGACGGACCAGGCCGCCAAGCTGCGCGCGGCCCTCGACACGCTCGGCTGGCGCCGCGGCGCAGCCGGATGGCGCCCGCCGAGCCCCGGGCGCCGCATCGTGTTCCTGGGCGACTGCATCGATCGCGGGCCGGAGAACGCCGCAGTGATCGCGCTCGTGCGCGATCCCATCGACGCCGGCCACGCCCGCGCGATCATGGGCAACCACGAACTGAACGCGCTGCACTTCCACACCCCGCACCCGGAGACCGGCCAACCCCTGCGCCCGCATCTCCCGAAGAACCTGACCCAGCACGCGAGCTTCCTCGCCGAGTTTCCCGTGGGCTCGGCCGCTACCCGGGAAGTCCTGCGCTGGATGCAGGGCCTGCCGCTGTTTCTGGAGGAGCCGGGGTTTCGCGCCGTCCATGCCTGCTGGTGCGCGCCCGCCATCGCGCAGCTGCGCGCCTGCGCCCCGGACGGGGTGCTGAACGTGGCGCAGCTGATCGAGGCCGCCGCCCCCGCCAGCCCCCTGTTCGCCGCCGCGGATGGTGCGGTGACGCTGGACCGGATCCTGTCCCACGCCATCCCTGCCTGACCTCGGGGCAGCGGGCCCGCGCCTGGGGGGTCTGCGGGATGTCGCGGGAAGGCATGCGGGCGAGCCCTCCTGCGGCGCCCCCCCCTTGCGGTCCCACCAACGACATCGACGCCGCCGACGGCACCGCCCGCAGTGCGACCTGGCCTCCGGGGGCGGGTGGATGCGTGGTCCCGTCCTGTGGCCGCAGCGGGCGGATGGCGATGCGCAGCGCATCCGATTGACCCCGGGCGAGCGGGATGGTCAGGTCGCCTCCAGACCGGAGGCGACGATGTCCTATCTCACGCTCGAAGACCTCGAAACGGCGGCGGCGCTGGTGCATCGCCACATGGCGCCCACGCCGCAATATGCCTGGCCGCTCCTCTCGGCGCGGGCGGGCTGCGAGGTCTGGGTCAAGCATGAGAACCATGGGCCCACGGGCGCGTTCAAGGTGCGCGGGGGCATCACCTTCATCGACTGGTTGCGGCGCACCCATCCCGAGGTGCCGGGCATCATCACCGCGACGCGCGGCAACCACGGGCAGTCCCAGGCCCGTGCGGCGGTGGCGGCGGGCCTGCGCGCGGTGGTCTACGTCCCGCACGGCAACTCGACCGAGAAGAACGCGGCGATGCGGGCCTGGGGCGCGGAGCTGGTGGAGTTCGGACAGGACTTCGACGAGGCGCGCGAGGAGGTGTTCCGCGTGGCCGCGGCCGAGGGGCTCCACATCGTGCCGCCGTTCCACCGCGAGCTGGTGCGCGGCGTCGCGACCTATGCGCTCGAGTTCTTCCGCGCCGCCCCGCCGCTCGATGCGGTCTATGTCCCCATCGGCTGCGGCTCCGGCATCTGCGGCGTGATCGCGGCGCGCGATGCGCTCGGCCTCGACACCGAGGTGGTCGGCGTCGTCTCGGAGGGGGCCCTCACGGCGAAGCTCTCGGCCGAAGCCGGGCACCCGGTGCCCACCGACAGCGCCCGCACCTTTGCCGACGGCATGGCCGTGCGGGTGCCGGTGCCCGAGGCGCTGGCGATCTACGGCCCCGGTGCGGCGCGCATCCTGGCGGTGAGCGACGCCGAGGTGGCCGAGGCGATCCGCGCCTTCTACACCGACACCCACAACCTCGCCGAAGGTGCCGGCGCCGCCCCCTTCGCCGCCCTGATGCAGGAGCGCGCGCGGATGGCGGGTCGGCGCGCCGGCGTCATCCTCTGCGGCGGCAACATCGACACCGACTGGTTCGTGACGGTGCTGCAGGGGGGCGTGCCCCGGCTGTGAGGCGTCCGCCCGGTTCGGGCCGCACCGCCGCCCGGGGGCCCCGCGCCGGGGCAAAGGTCAACTGACGGCGAAGGGCACAGGGCCCGGCCCAGGCCCCCGACCGGGCTCCGATGATGGGCATCATGCGCCGCCCGGCAGTTGGGCGAGGGCCTCTGGTCGGAGGATGTTGGGTAAGGGCGGTCGTTTCCGGGGCGCTCCGGGGCACGCCGTAGCGGCCTCCGACAGGCTCACGGGCGCCGGGTGGCCATGTTCAGGGGCGGACGCCCTGCCGGTCGGGGAGGAACCCCGGCCTGGGGCACCGGCAACGGCAGCCCGGGCGGGCCCTTCGCCTCATTCCAGGGGGGGTGACCTGCCGGGGCTGGCGGGAAGCAACGCGGCCGGCCAGCGGCCCTCGCGACACAGGCGCGTCACCACCTCGCGACACACCGCTTCGACGGCCGTCACCGCAAGCGGCGGCGGCCGCGGCGTTGCATAGGCCAGGGCAATATCGCGCAGCAGCGTCGGCGACACGATCCGCAGGCTTGCCAGACGGCCCGCGGCAACCTCGTTGCGCACGGCGACCCGGGGCAGGATGGCACAGCCGTGCCCGCGCTCGACCAGTTGCTTGATCAGCGGATAGGAGTCCGTCTCGATCACCGGGGCAAGGGTGACCCCGGCACGGTGTGCCGCCCGCTCGATGAGCACGCGCAAGCCATGCGGCCGGCCCGGAAGGACGAGGCCGAGCGTCGATGCCTCGCGGAAGGTGATCTCCCCATGATCCGCGAGGGACCCGGCCAGATAGTCCGGCGGCACGATCAGATCGAGCGGCTCGCGCACGAGCGGATGCAGCGCCAGCTCCATCGTCTCGACGGTGACATAGAGGATGGCGATGTCGATCTCTCCCCGGCGCAGCCAGTTCAGGACATATCCGCTCATCCCCTCGACAAGCCGCAGCCTGACACGCGGCAGGGCCGTGGCGACCCCTTCGACGAGTGGGATCCCGACGATGTCGGTCATCGGCCCCGGCAACCCGAGGCGAACCTCGCCCTCGGGCGCGGCCGCGGCGCCGCGCGCGGCATCCCGGGCCGTCGCGATGGCGGCAAGGATCTGCTGCGCATGCGGCAGCAGGCGCTGCCCCGCCTCGGTGACGCGCACGCCGCGCGGCTCGCGGATGAACAGCGGGACGCCGATCTCGGTCTCGAGGCCGCGGATGCTGTTGCTGAGCGCCGACTGCGCGACGCGCAGGCGCCGCGCGGCCCCTGAAAACGACCCTTCATCGCAGATGGTGGCGAAATGCCGGAGATGTTTCAGGTCCATGGCCCAGCCCCGCATCGCGGGCGGCCTTCCGGCCCGCTGATACTTGCTATCTCAAATCTAGATTGGTGCCCATGGCGGATACAGAATAGCCTCCTTCCGAACATGGGGGGAGAACATGCTCACGGGCTCGGCATTCCTGTTCGTGCCCGCAAACCGGCCGGATCGCTTTGCCAAGGCGATCGGGTCCGGTGCCTGCGGCGCCGTCATCGATCTGGAAGACGCCATCGACCCGGCCGAAAAGGCGCAGGCCCGCGCCATTCTGGCCGGGGCATCGCCGGACTGGGGCCGGGTCATCGTGCGTGTCAACGGCGTCGGCTCGCCCTGGTGCGAGGAGGATCTCGCCACCCTTGCGTCGCTGCCGGCCCGGGCGGTCATGCTGCCCAAATGCGAGGGGCCGGAACATCTGGAGGCCGTGCGCGACGCCGTCGCGGGCGGCCGTGCCCGATCCGACGTTCCGGCGATCATTCCGCAGATCGAGACCGCCCGGGGGCTGCAGGCCCTCGACCGCATCCTTGCCTCCCCGTCCGTCCCCCGGGTCGCGTTCGGGCATCTCGACTATGCCGTCGACCTCGGCTGCGATCCGGAATGGGAGCCGATGCTCGCGGCCCGGGCGCAGATCGTCTTCGCATCGCGGCTCGCCGGCAAGGACAAGCCCATCGACAGCGTCACCCCGGACATCGCCGACGAGGCGCGGCTGGTGGCCGAGGCGACAGCGGCGCGCAGACTCGGGTTCGGAGCCAAGCTGCTCATCCACCCCGTCCAGGTCGCCCCGACGCTGCGCGCCTTCGGTCCGAGCCCGGAGGACATCGCCTGGGCGCGGCGGGTGGTCGAGGCCGGCAGGGCATCGACCGGGGCCGTTCGCCTCGACGGCCAGATGATCGACCGGCCGGTGGTGGACCGGGCCCGGCGGCTGCTTGCCGCGGCCGAGGGTGACCCGTCCGCATCGGTCCGCAGTCAGCATTAGGGAAAGGCAAGAGCGATGGCATTCGATACCAGAGCCTGGAGCAAGGCTCACTACATCGGCGGCGCGTGGGTGGCTCCGACCGGAGGCGACACGGTCGAGATGATCGCCCCGTCCTCCGGCGAGGCCTTCGCGACCATCGCCCGCGGCGGTGCCGCCGACATCGACGCGGCCGTGTCCGCGGCGCGCGCGGCCGTCGACGGCGCGTGGGGCCGGCTGCCCGCGGTCGAGCGCGGCCGCCTGCTGGTCCGGCTCGGCCGGAAGATCCTCGAACACCACGAGGAACTGGCCGAGATCGAGGCGCTCGATGCCGGCAAGCCGATGAAGCTGGCCCGCAGCGACGTCGCCGCCGCGGCCCGTTACTTCGAATTCTACGGCGGCGCGGCCGACAAGATCCACGGCGAGACGATCCCCTTCATGTCGGGCTATCAGGTGATGATCCTGCGCGAGCCGCGCGGCGTCACCGGCCACATCATCCCGTGGAACTATCCCGCGCAGATGTTCGGGCGGACGCTCGGCGCCTCGCTGGCCGCGGGCAACGCCGCGGTGCTGAAACCGGCCGAGGAAGCCTGCCTGTCCTGCCTGCGGATGACCGAGCTCGCGGCCGAGGTCGGGTTCCCGGCGGGGGCCATCAACGTCGTGACCGGGATCGGCGAGGAGGCGGGCGCGGCGCTGTCGGCGCATCCCGGCATCGACTTCCTGTCCTTCACCGGCTCGCCCGAGGTCGGCACCCTGGTGCAGCGGGCCGCGGCGGCCAATCACGTGCCCTGCGTGCTGGAACTCGGCGGCAAGTCGCCGCAGATCGTCTTCGGCGATGCCGACCTGGCCCGCGCGGTCGAGACCATCACCGCGGCCATCGTCCAGAACACCGGACAGACCTGCTCGGCCGGCAGCCGGGTGCTGGTCGAACGCAGCCACCATGACCGGATCGTCGGTGCGCTGGCGCAGCGGTTCCGCGAGCTGTCGGCGGGCCCGCACGACCGCGAGGTCGACTGCGGCCCGGTGATCTCGGCCGCGCAGCTCGGGCGTGTCGAGGGCTTCATCGCCCGCGCCCGGGCCAGCGGCATCCCCGTGCTCGCCGAGGGACGGATCGCCGAGGGCGCGCCTGCGGGCGGCTACTACGTGGCGCCGACGCTCTTCGGGCCGGTCCCGCGCGAGCACGAGCTTGCCTGCGAAGAGGTGTTCGGGCCGGTGCTGTCGGTGCTCCCCTTCGACGACGAGGCCGACGCGATCCGGCTGGCCAACGGCACCGACTATGGCCTGATCGCCGGGGTCTGGACGGACTCGGGCGCCCGGCAGATGCGGCTGGCGAAGGCGGTGCGCGCCGGACAGGTCTACGTCAACGGGTTCGGTGCGGGAGGAGGCATCGAGCTGCCCTTCGGCGGATCGAAGCGGAGCGGCCACGGGCGGGAAAAGGGGCTCGAGGCGCTCAGGGAATACACGGTGGCCAAGACCGTGGTGATCCACCACGGGTGACGACCCCCGGGCGGCCGTGCCCGCCCGGCAGGAAACCGCATCAAGGGAGGAACCAACGAGATGCGCATTCATGTTGCAGCGGCACTTGCCGTGACGGTCGCAGTACTGCCCCTGACCGCCGCGGCGCAGGAGATGCGGGCCCGCCTGGGCCATGTCTTCGCGGTTGGCAGTCCGGTCGATCAGGCGAGCCGCGCCTTCGCCGAGCGGGTCGCCGAAGAGACCGGCGGGGCCGTGACGATCACCGTCTTTCCCGACAACCAGCTCGGCGGCGACGAGGCGCTCGGCCGCGACCTCTCGCGCGGCGGGCTGGAGTTCGCCTTTCTCAACCCGGGCTCGCTGACCGGCCTGCATCCGCTGCTGGACATCCACTATCTGCCCTTCATCGCCAGCGACTTCGACCAGGTCGACCGGATCTTCTACAATCCCGACGGCATCCTCCAGACCACCCTGCGCGAGACCCTCGACGGGCTCGGCATGACCGGCCTCGCCTTCTTCGAGCTGGAGTTCCGCGCCGTCACCAACTCGCAGCGCCCGGTCGAGAGCGTCGAGGATCTGGCCGGTCTGCGGCTGCGCGTGCCCGGTTCGGCCGCGATCCTCGGGTTCTTCGAGGCCGCGGGCGCGCAGGCGATCACGATGCCCTTCCCGGAGCTCTTCGTCGCGCTCCAGCAGGGCACGGTCGACGGCCAGGACAACGGCGCGAGCATCACCTACAACTCGCGGCTGTTCGAGGCGCAGCGCTACATGACGCCCGTCAACCACGTCTATGCCATGGGCACCGTCACCGCCAGCAACCGCGCCTGGGCGCGGCTGTCGGAGGAGCAGCGCGCCACCATCACCCGCATCGCCGAGGAGGTCGCGGCCGAGCAGATCGCGGCCAACCGCGCCGCGAATGCCGCCTTCTTCGAGAACATCGCCGCGGGCGGCGTCGCCGTGCACGAGCTGTCGCCCGAGGCGATGGCCGGGTTCGTGGAGCTGGGCCAGTCGCTGTGGGACCGGCTGGCGAGCGTCTACGGCGAGGAGCGCGTCGAGGCGCTGCGCGCCGAGGTGGCGGCCGCCGCCACGAACTGACGCGCGGCAAGGGAAAGGCCGTCCGGGAAAGTGCCATCCATGCGATCCCCTGAACCGAAGCGGCATTTCCTCGAGCGGGTCGAGCGCACGCTCGGCCTGGCCGAGGCCGCCATCGTGACCCTCGCGATGGCGGCCATCCTGATCGGCATCCTCCTGGGGGTGGGCACGCGGCTCCTCGCGCTGCGGGCCCCCAACCTGGGCGAGATCGCGATCGTCGCGATGTCGCCGCTCACCTTCGTGGGCGCGGCGCTGTGCAGCTATCTGCGCCGCCACATCACCCTCGACATCGCCGAATTCCTGCCCTCGGCGGCGCTGCGGCGGGCGGTGCGCTTTGCCGCCGCGGCAGCGATGGCCGTCTTCGCCGGCTATGTGACCTACATCGCCTGGGACTTCTTCCTGTTCGTGCTGTCCTCGGGCGAGCGCCTGATCGATCTGGGCACGCCCGTCGCCGTGCCGGTCGGGTTCTTCGTGCTGGGCGCGGTGCTGATGCTGGTGCACGCCGTCTTCGACATGCTGCGCGAGCTGCTCGGGTTGCCGGCGCCGGCGGGCTTCGCATGAGCATCGTCGTCCTCTCGCTCTTCGTCTTCCTGCTGATCGGGATGCCGATCGCGGCGGCCTTTGCGCTGGCGGTGTTCCTGAATGCCGACAGCGTCGGGGTCTGGCTGCACGCGCTCAGCAACATCCCCTTCGAGTCGGTCTCGCGCTTCGCGCTGGCGGCGATCCCGCTGTTCATCCTCGTGGGCGAGTTGATGAGCCAGGGCGGTCTGGCCAAGAGCCTCACGGCCGGGCTCGACCTCATCATCGGGCGGCTGCGGGCGGCCTTCGGCTATGTCATGATCGGGGCCAGCGCCTTCATGGGCGCGATCACCGGCTCGTCGGTCGCCACGGTGGCCGCCATCGGCGCCGTTGTGGGGCCGGAGATGAAGGCGCGGGGCTATCCCGGGGGCTATGTCGCGGCGCTGAATGCGGCGGCGGGGCTCCTGGGGGTGCTGATCCCGCCGTCCATCCCGCTGATCCTCTATGGCGCGGCCGTCGGCGTCTCGATCACGCAGCTCTTCCTCGCCACGCTGCTGCCGGGGCTGGTGATGGTCTGCGCCTTTGCGATGGTGCACATGATGATGTCGCGGCGCGTGCTCGCCCGGGGGCGCGAACGGCCCCCGGGGAGCGACGGCGCCGCGGTCGAGGCGGGCAGCCGGTGGCAGATCGCCCGGCGCAGCGTGCCGGCGGTGCTGTTGCCGGTCTTCGTGCTGGGCGGGATCTATGGCGGCTTCCTGACCCCGACCGAGGCGGCAGCGGCGGCCTGCCTCTACGCCATCCTGGTGATCGCGCTGCAACGCCGCCTGGGGGCGCGCGGCCTCGTCGCGTCCTTCTACCGCGCGGCGATCCCCTCGGCGGCCATCCTGATCATCATCGCCATGACCGGCGTGCTGAACCGGGTGCTCGTGCTCAACCAGGTGCCGCAGGACCTTGCGGCCTTCATCACCGGGGCGATCAGCGACCCCGTGCTGTTCCTTCTGGCCGTGAACCTGCTGCTGTTCGTCGTGGGCATGTTCATGGAGACGAACGCGGCGGTCCTGCTGATGGGGCCGCTGCTGGCGCCCTCGGCCGCGGCCTTCGGCATCGACCCGGTCCACTTCGCCATCATCGTCGTCACCAACATCGAGATCGGCCTGCTGACGCCGCCGCTCGCCGCCAACCTCTATGTCGCGGCCCGCACCAATGACGTCCGGCTGACGGAAATGCTGCGATATTTCCTGCCTTTCCTCGGCGCCGCCGTGGGCGTGCTCATGCTCGTGACCTTCGTTCCCGAGATCGCGCTCTGGTATCGCCTGTTCTGAGACAAGGAGCCCCCATGCCCCGGCCCCCGCTTCCGCAGACCTCCCGCGCCGCCGTGCTCCGGCGCTTTGGCGACCCGCTCGTGATCGAGGACGTGCCGGTGCCCGGGCGCCTGGAGCCGCGCGCGCTGCTGGTGCAGACGCTGGCCTGCTCGATCTGCGGCACGGATGTGCATCTCGCGCGCGGGTCGCTGGCGCTGAAGGTCGATCTGCCGGTGATCCTGGGGCACGAGATGGTGGGCCGGATCGTCGCCATGGGCGAGGACGCGAGCCGCGACTCGCTGGGCCGCGAGCTGCGGATCGGCGATCGCATCCTGTGGACCCACACCGCCTGCAACAGCTGCTTCTTCTGCACCGTCGCGCGCCAGCCCACGCTGTGCGACAACCGTCGCGCCTATATGTACGAGCGCATGGATCGGCCGCCCCATCTGCTCGGCGGGTTCTCGGAATTCGGCTATGTGCTGCCCGAGTCCGGGCGCATCCGCGTCCCCGACGCGCTCGACGACGGGGTGGCGAGCCTGTGCTCCTGCGCCTTCCGCTCGGTGATGAACGCGATGCGCAATCTCGGCGAGGTCGAGAGCAACGCCACCGTGGCCATCCAGGGGGCCGGCCCGCTGGGGCTCCTGGCGGCGGCGGTGCTGCGGCGGCGCGGGGCCGGCACGGTGGTGGTGATCGGCGCGCCCGCCGCGCGGCTGGAGCTGGCCGCCGAGTTCGGCGCCACCCATGTCATCGACATCGCCACCACCACCCATGCCGAGCGGCTGGAAACCCTGCGCGGCCTGACCGGCGGGCGGGGGGCCGACATCGTCGCCGAATTCACCGGCCATCCGCCCGCCTTTGCCGAGGGCCTCGATCTGGTGCGCAAGGGCGGGCGCTATCTGGTGGTCGGCCAGCTGGGCGAGGGCGAGGCCACGCTCCAGCCATCCATGATCGTGAAGAAGAACATCACGGTGATCGGCTCCTTTTCGGGCGATGCCCGCAGCTATGGCGACGCGCTGGACTTCGCCGCCGCGCATGCCCGGGACATCCCGTTCTCGCGGATGCTCACCGGGCAGTTCCGGCTGGACGAGGTGAACACCGCGCTCGACCGGATGCATCGCATGCTCGAGATCAAGCCGCTGATCCGGATCGCATGAGGGAGGGGGCCATGATCGCTTTCGACCCGGCGGGCAAAGGCCCGCTTCATGGTGTCAGGGTGCTCGACCTGTCCCGGCTCGTCGCCGGGAACATGACCACCCATGTGCTCGCCGATTTCGGCGCCGATGTCATCAAGGTCGAGCGGCCGGGCAGCGGCGACGACCTGAGGTCCTGGCGCGTCGAGGGGGTGGACATCTACTGGCGGGTCTATGCCCGCAACAAGCGCAGCCTCGCCCTCGACTTCCGCTCCGAGGAGGGCCGCAGCCTGCTGCTGGAGCTCTTGAAGACGGCCCATGTGCTGGTCGAGAACTTCCTGCCGGGCAAGCTGGAGGCCTGGGGGCTCGGGCCCGATGTCCTGTTGCAGCACAACCCCGATCTCGTGATCCTGCGGATCTCCGGATGGGGCCAGACGGGGATGTATCGCAACCGGCCGGGCTTCGGGACGCTGGTCGAGGCGATGTCGGGCTGGTCCTATCTCAATGGCCACCCCGACAAGCCGCCGACGCTGCCGCCCCTGGCGCTGGCCGACATGATCGCCGGGCTCTATGGCTGCGGCGCGGTGCTGATGGCCCTGCGCGCGGTCGAGCGCGGCGAGGCGGGCGGGCAGGTGGTCGACCTGTCGCTGTTCGAGCCGATGTTCTCGGTGATCGGCGCCGAGGCCGCAAAGCTGCGGCTCACCGGCACGCCCACGATGCGGGCCGGCAACCAGTCGACCCACACCGCGCCGCGCAACGTCTATGTCTGTTCCGACGGGGCCTATGTGGCGATGTCGGGCTCGATGCAGTCCATGGCCGAGCGCATCCTCGACACCATCGGCCGGCCCGAGCTGAAGGCCGATCCGCGCTTTGCCACCAACGACGCTCGCGTCGCGAACCGCGACGAGCTGGACGCCATCATCGGCGCCTTCATCGCCCGGCGCAGCCAGGCTGAGAACCTCGCCCTGTTCGAAGGTGCCGGGGTGACCGTCGGGCCGGTCTGTTCGGTCGCCGATCTGGTGGAGCATCCCTATGTGCTCGACCGCGAGGCCATCGTCTGGGCCGAGGACACGGCCATGGGCAGCCTGCCCATGCACAACGTGATCCCCCGGCTGACCTCGACGCCGGGCGGGTTTCGCCGTCCGGCTCCGGAACTCGGCGAACACACCGACGAGATCCTGTCCGAGATCGCGCGTCGGACCGGCGCTGCGGCCCGTCCGGACGACGGCGCCGACTGACCGACCCGGCAGCCCGCACGGCCGCAACCTCGAGGAGACGCGCCCCGCACGCGCGCGCGCAAGCTGTCCCTGCCGATGGCCACCGCACTGCCATGCCCGGCCGTTGTTTGACGTCTTCAGGGGGTGCGGTTCACGATGTGATGGAGGCGTTGACCGAAGCCCGTCCGGGCTTTGTCTGCCGGGAGGTGCTGGTCGAGCTCGTCCGGGTGCTGGAGCGTGCCTACGGGCGCCCACGGACCGAGGTTGCTACGGCGCTCGATGCGCTGCTGTCGGCCCGCGAGCTGGTGATCGAGGCCTCGGAGGATGTCGGGCCCGCCATCGATCGCTATCGCCGGGACGGACATGGCTTTGCCGATCTGATGATCGCGGCTGCCGCCCGGCGGGCCGGCGCGATGGAGCTCGTGACCTTCGATCGCAAGGCGGCCGGCCTGCCGCAGGGGCGGTTGCTTGGCTGATTGCGGACCATGGTGAGCGGGCCCCGCCGTGCGTGCCGGCCGGGCATGTGCCGGCATCGGCATCCCGGGCCGTCCCCCGGGCCACAGGCCAGGCTGGCCGGCTCGCAGCCCCTGCGGATCTGAGGATGGCGCGGGACGGGGACGCGGTCGACCGCGAGCTGGCGGATCTGTTCAGCGACATTGAACATACGCAGTCCGAACCGAGCAACGTCGCGCGACAGGTCCAGCCTCACCGATCGATCTGCCGGGCAAGATCGGGTAGATGCACATCGATTGCCACCGCGATCGCCCGCCCGCGGCTGAACTGGTCGGCGCCAGCACTCGCTGAGACGATGCCCACCAGTTCGGGACCGGCCGGCCCCTGCCGCACGACAGGCGCACCGGAGATCCCAGGTACCGCCTCGCAGTCGGTCAGAAGGAGCGGCCCCCGCCGTGCGGTCACCGTGCATCCTGTCTGGATCGACATCGCCTCGGGCCGGTCACGTCCATAGGAGAGAACCGTCACCGCGTCGCCCACCATGGCCGGATGCCGGGCCGGCAGGAGCGGACGCAGCGGGTCGGGCGCCGGCGCAGCCAAACGGATCAGCGCAATATCATGGGTCGGATCGCCACGGCGAGGCGTGAAGACGAAGCCCGGCGCCACCGCGATCTCGGCGCCGCGCAGATGGGCCAGGAAGGTCCCTCGCCGAAAGCCCGGCAGAAAATGCAACTGCTCGGCCCGGAACATGGCTCCGGTCGCTGCGACATGCAGACAGTGCGCTGCCGTCACGGCGACATCGGCATCGCCGAGGAGCGTGGCTGTGCAATGGCCCATGCCGGCCACGTTCAGCCGCCCCACCGCCGACCATTCTGCCTCCTCCTCATCGGTCAGGAGGGCCCGCGCCGAGGGTTCGGCAACCGCCGGCCCGACCAGGACCATGAGCAGCGCCCCGAGGCACAGCAGCATCCTTGCGAAGCGGGCCGCAGCCAGGGCCGGACGGCGATGGCTGGCCTGCGCGCCGAGGCGAGTGCTCATTTCGGACCCCGCCGGAAGATCGACCCTGTATCCGGTGTAGCGCCATGGCGACTGCGTGCGCCAGCAGAACAGTCGCCCCTTGACATGGGGTGGCTCGCCGCCGGTGCCATGGTGGGGCGAGGCGCTGCTGGCGCAGCGGTCTTCCGGGGCCGCCCGCGTGTCCTTGACATGATCGTTCCGGGTCGGAACTGGCGGTGCGCCGCGCATCCTTCACCTCGTCCCGTCGAGTAAACCCACGGAAACGGACTCCAAGCCCCTGACTGACCCGCCTCCGCTGACGCTGTGAGGCAGGGTCTTGGAGGAAGTTGACAAGAAATGGGAACGTATACTTCACACCCTGGGCAGACCGCCCCTTGCGTGATCTTGGGTGCGCCGCCCTATGGCTTGCAATTTTCGCTAGCATGACCTACCTTGCCCCGGTGAACAGCAAGCACTGCAAGACTCTTGTCGCCGTCTTCACCGATCCGGTGTCAGGCACCATCGAATGGGCGGCAGTCGAAAGCCTGCTGCTGGCCGCAGGGGCACGGCTGATCGAAGGGCGCGGGTCGCGGGTGCGGTTCGAAAAGGATGGCGAGGTAGCGACGTTCCACCGCCCGCACCCCGCAAAGGAAGCGAAGCGATACCAGGTGCGCGATGCCCGCGACTTTCTGGAACGGATCGGGGTTAGACCATGACCAGCACCATGACCTACAAGGGCTATGCGGCCCGGATCGAGTATGACGACGAAGACGGGCTTTTCACGGGCCGGATTGCGGGTATCCGTGACGGTGTGGGCTTTCATGCCGACACCGTGGATGGGCTGCGCGAAGCCTTCCATGAGGCTGTAGAAGACTACATCGAAACCTGTGCCAGGCTCGGCAAGGAACCGCAGAAGACCTATTCAGGGCAGGTCATGTTCCGGGTCAGCCCCGAGGTTCACCGCAAGGCCGCGCTCGCCGCCGAGCTGTCGGGCAAAAGCTTGAACCAGTGGGCCGAAGAAGTCCTTGACCGCGCCGCGGGCTAACCCTCAGTGTAACCGCAGCGCCATACTGGGAGGCTCCCCACGCTCAGCCGCGCGCTCGTACTGGAGTAGCGGCTTCTGTCCCGGGTTTATGACCGCCTCAGAAACGACCGATATTGACCACAAGGCCTCCGCCGAGGGGCTCGCCTCGCCCGACCGTCTGCTATGCGGGAGAACCGTTGTGGGTTTCCTGATCGGCTTCTCCTGCTTTCCGGACCGGCCTCGCCCGCTTGCATTCTGCACAAAACCAATTGCGCATGGAAATCGATGCGCATATATATGCACACGTTAGCGGCAGGCAGTCATGGAAACCAACTCGCGCAAGCTCCTCAAGGTTCTGAAGGCAGCAGGCTTCGAGGAAGTGTCCAGACGTGGTTCGCATCTGAAGCTGCAGAAGGGCGACCGCATCGTGATCCTGCCGCACCCGAAGAAAGACCTGCCGCTGGGGACCGTGCGGAGTATCTGCCAGCAGGCGGGACTGCTGTAGGCCGGCGGAGCCGGAACGTAACGGAGACCTTCATGCGCTACTACACCGCAATCGTGCATCAGGAGGGCGCCAGCGCCTATGGCCTGACCTTCCCCGACCTTCCCGGATGCCATGCCGCGGCCGACGGCTGGGACGCGATCCCGGCGGCGGCCACCGAGGCGCTCGACCTCTGGTTCGAGGATCAGCCCGATGTGGAGCCCTCCACGCTCGACGCGATCCGTCAGCGTGAACATGTGGCGGCCGAAATCGCTGGCGGGGCCGTGCTTCTTCCGGTGCCCTACATCCCCGCCGATACCGCGGTGGAGCGGGTCAACATCACGATGGAGCGCGGCCTTCTGCGCGCGATCGATGCGACGGCGAAGGCACGCGGGATGACCCGCTCGGCCTTTCTGGCGGCGGCTGCGCGGCGCAACCTTGTCGGCATGTGACTGCCACGCTGCCGCGGACGCCTTTCTGTTTGTCAAGCGCTGATCCGGGCCTGGTTGATCTCCCGGTATCGGCTCCGGATGAGGTTGAAGACCTCGCGCGCGATGGAGCGCTTGAGGCACCGGATCGCCTCGAGCTTCGATCGGCCGCCTGCGATGCGCCGCGCGGACGCAGGAATACGTGGCGCGGCGCATCGCAGGCGGCCGATGGCGACGATGTGCAGCGCGCTGTTGGCGGCCCTGTCGCCGCCGCGGTTGCGGCGATGCCGGTCCGTCCTGCCGGATGGCGCCGGCACGGGACCGACGCCGCAGAGGGATGCGAAGCCGGCTTCGGACTTCGATCGTTCCGGATTTTCGCCGGCCGTGACGAGCAGCCGGGCCGCCGAGCCGTCTCCGATCGAGTTCCGGGCCACGCGGTCGGGCGCGCGCTCGTCGACGATCGACGTGATCATCGCGTCGAGATCGCAGACCTCGTCCTGCAGCCCGAGGTGGCGCCCGGCGAGGGACCTGAGCGCGGTCCGACAGGCGGTCTCCATCTCGCGGCACCCGCCCATGTCCGGACGCCCGGCCGCCAGGGTCCGGATGAGCTGCATGCGGGTCATCTTCCGGAGGCTGTCGCGGAGGTGGTCGGGCGCGGCGACGATGGTGTTGCCGATCATCCGCAGCGCCACGCGCCGAGCCCGGAGGGCCGTCTTGCGACAGGCCTTCAGGACCCGCAGTGAACCGCCCCGGGTTTCCGAGAGGGTAAAACTCTCAGAGGATGACCCCTATGGAATCGAAGAAGAAGCCCGCCCCGACCTACACTGGCGAGTTCGGCGAGCGCGGCGTTCGGCTGTATCGCGAACACCGGCCGGATTGCACGAGCGACAACGCCACCTACCGGGCGATCGCCTCGAAGCTCGGCTGTTCTCATGACACCCTTCGCGCCCGGTGCCTGCAGGCGGCGCGCGATGCCGGTGAGCGCGCAGGCCTGACCACGGAGGAGCGCGCGCGGCTGAAGGAGTTGGAGCGCGAGAACCGGGAACCGCGTACGGCCAACGAGATCCTGAAGAAGGGTGA
>Ga0213836_100061_pt1 | contig 127880 bp, 50 predicted proteins | sample SWPATP03_FD_160578 | JGI IMG/M metagenome (GOLD analysis project Ga0213836, IMG submission 160578) | Coastal seawater microbial communities from Marineland, Florida, United States - SWPA TP0 #3 | ecosystem: Environmental > Aquatic > Marine > Coastal | place: USA: Florida | collected 2016-08-05
CCGACGAAGCGCGCGGCTTCTACGCCCTGCAATTCCACCCGGAAGTGACGCACACGACCCAGGGCGAAGCCATCATCGGCCGCTTCGTGCACGAGATCTGCGGCTGCAAATCCGACTGGAACATGCCCGACTACATCGGTGAAGCCGTCGAGAAAATCCGCGCGCAAGTCGGCACCGACGACGTTATCCTGGGGCTGTCGGGCGGCGTCGATTCGAGCGTCGCCGCGGCCCTGATCCACCGCGCCATCGGCGACCAGCTGACCTGCGTGTTCGTCGACCACGGCCTGCTGCGCAAGGATGAGGGCAAGATGGTGATGGACATGTTCTCGAAGAACTTGGGTGTCAAGGTCATCCGCATCGACGCCGAAGACCAGTTCCTCGGGCACCTGGCCGGCGTGAACGACCCGGAGCAAAAGCGCAAGATCATCGGCCGCGAATTCGTCGAAGTCTTCCAGGTCGAAGCCGGCAAGCTGACCAATGCCAAGTGGCTGGCCCAGGGCACGATCTACCCGGACGTGATCGAGTCGGCCGGCAAGGGCAAGAAAGGCCAGACCATCAAGAGCCACCACAACGTGGGCGGCCTGCCGGAAACCTTGAATTTGAAACTGCTCGAACCGCTGCGCGAACTGTTCAAGGACGAAGTGCGCAAACTCGGCGTCGCGCTCGGTCTGCCGCACGACATGGTCTACCGCCACCCGTTCCCGGGCCCGGGCCTGGGCGTGCGCATCCTCGGCGAAGTCAAAAAGGAATTCGCCGACCTGCTGCGCGAAGCCGACGCCATCTTCATCGAAGAACTGCGCAACACGCCATTCGAAATGCCGCCGATTGTCGGCATCGACGCCGGCAAGGCGCCGGTGAACTGGTACGAAGCGACCAGCCAGGCGTTTGCGGTGTTCCTGCCCGTGAAATCGGTGGGCGTGATGGGGGATGGACGTACTTATGAATACGTGGTCGCCTTGCGTGCGGTGCAGACGCTGGACTTCATGACGGCGCAATGGGCGCATTTGCCGCACTCGCTGCTGGGGAAGGTGTCGAACCGGATCATTAACGAGGTACGCGGGATTAACCGTGTTGTTTATGATATTTCGGGGAAGCCGCCGGCGACGATTGAGTGGGAGTGAGGAAGCAATAGCTATCGCACAACATGCAATTTGATTGCCAAGGCTCTCTGTTCACAGGGCCTTTTTGAGTGTGGGCGCGATTGCTTCTGGTGCAGCGTACCGACGAGCGGTCGTGACCAACTGGCTAAAGCCGGGCAGATCACGCCGCAGCGCCAACAGCGGCGTCTGTGGTCAGGCGTCGCGGCTGCGCTATCCGCTTACGGACGCTCAAGGCGGCGTCGTCGCCTACGACGAGCACCTGCTGTCGATGAAGGACAAGGGCCAGAGCCGCAAGCTCGAGGCGCTGACCGTCGCCCGCATCCGGTCGTCCAAGATCGAGGGCGGCTACAACGACATGGGCTATGTGAAGAACATCACGCCTCACTACCGCCCGCCGCACGACGAGATCATCGAGCGCGGCGCCGCGGGTCGTTCTGGTATCGTACGCGCCGCCAGCGGGCAGGCGGAGATTTCTTCGCACAGGTGCGGCTCGTTGCAGGAGACCTGGAGCACCTCGACCGCATCCCGCCGCAAGGTGCCTTAGCTGGAGCGCGCTATGCGGCGCCGCAGATCCGGGCGCTGAACCTGTAGACCTACAGTCGAAAATCGCGAATCCGGTGGACACTGCCATCTGCCATCTGCCGTCAGCCTCGCCGATCAGCTACCCGGTCCCGTGCACAGGATCCCTCGCGCCGCTGTCTGCCAGCGAATGCCGCTGACACCAGCCTTGTACCGGTAACGCCATTTTTCACCCGGTCGAATCCCGTTTCACATCGTGAACTACAGGCGTGCGCATGTCGGTCATGATATCTCACCGCACAGAATATCATTCCGCATTGCGAAAAAATATCACAAGTGATTGATTTTAAGTGAATAAAAATGTCGTAAGTCTTATATAAGACATATAACATACTGCCGGAATGCGCTTATGATGTACTCATGCGGCTCCACTTCGCTCCACACGGTGCGCATGGCGGCCAACGCAACAGGTTTCGATTCATTTTTCATGGAGTGTCATCATGTCCCAGTACCAGAACGATATCCAGTCCATCGCCGGCCTCAAGCAACAGCAGGGCAGCGGGTGGGATGCCATCAATCCCGAGTCGGCTGCACGCATGCGCGCGCAGAACCGCTTCCAGACCGGCCTCGACATTGCCCGCTACACGGCAGGCATCATGCGCCGCGACATGGCCAATTACGACGCCGATCCGTCGAAGTACACGCAGTCGCTGGGATGCTGGCACGGCTTCATCGGCCAGCAAAAAATGATCTCCATTAAAAAGCACTTCAACAATACCGACCGCCGCTACCTGTACCTGTCGGGCTGGATGATTGCTGCGCTGCGCTCGGAATTCGGTCCGCTGCCGGACCAGTCGATGCATGAGAAAACCGCGGTGGCGGCCTTGATCAAGGAGCTGTACACCTTCCTGCGCCAGGCCGACGCGCGCGAACTGGGTGGCCTGTTCCGCCAGCTCGACAGCGCGGAAGGCGAGGCGCGCGCGGCGATCCAGGACAAGATCGACAACTTCGTCACCCACGTCGTACCGATCATCGCCGACATCGACGCCGGTTTCGGCAATGCCGAAGCGACCTACCTGATGGCCAAGCAGATGATCGAGGCGGGCGCCTGCTGCATCCAGATCGAAAACCAGGTGTCGGACGAGAAGCAGTGCGGCCACCAGGACGGCAAGGTCACCGTGCCGCACGAAGACTTCCTGGCCAAGATCCGCGCCGTGCGTTACGCCTTCCTCGAACTCGGCGTCGACGACGGCCTGATCGTGGCGCGCACCGATTCGCTGGGCGCCGGCCTGACCAAGCAGATCGCCTACACCCGTGAACCGGGCGACCTCGGTGACCAGTACAACAGCTTCCTCGACGTGGAAGAGGTGTCGCTCGATGCGATGGGCAACGGCGACCTGGTCATCAAGCGCGATGGCAAGCTGCTGCGCCCGAAGCGCCTGGCCAGCAACCTGTTCCAGTTCCGCGAAGGCAGCGGCGAAGCGCGTTGCGTGCTCGACTGCATCACCTCGCTGCAGAATGGCGCCGACCTGTTGTGGATCGAAACCGAGAAGCCGCACATCGCGCAGATCGGCGGCATGGTCAATGAAATCCGCAAGGTCATCCCGAATGCCAAACTGGTCTACAACAACAGCCCGTCCTTCAACTGGACCCTGAACTTCCGCCAGCAGGTATTCGACAGCATGAAAGCCGAGGGCCTCGACGTCTCCGCCTACGAGCGCTCGCAGCTGATGAGCGTGGAATACGACGACACCGAACTGGCGCGCCAGGCCGACGAGCGCATCCGCACCTTCCAGGCCGACGCCGCGCGCGAAGCGGGCATCTTCCATCACCTGATCACGCTGCCGACCTACCATACCGCCGCGCTCTCGACGGACAACCTGGCCAAGGACTATTTCGGCGACCAGGGCATGCTGGGCTACGTGGCTGGGGTGCAGCGCAAGGAAATCCGCCAGGGCATCGCCTGCGTCAAGCACCAGAACATGTCCGGCTCGGACCTGGGTGACGATCACAAGGAATACTTCAGCGGCGAAGCGGCGCTGAAGGCATCGGGCAAACACAATACGATGAACCAGTTCTGACGAATGGCGCCGCGGCAGGCCCGCAATCGCGGGCCTGTCGAGGCGGCTACCCGGTCAACTATGTGAAGGAACAACGATGAGTGAACTACATTGCGAGGTTCGCGACGGCCATCGGCAGGTCCCGACACGGCTCGCTTTACCCGAACAAGAGGAGCGTCCTGGCAGGCTAGCGCGGGACGCCGCCGGACGGCCTGTCGGCAGGGTCGGCATCATTGGCGCCACCACGGTGGGCGCGGGCATCGCCATGCGCCTGCTCGATGCCGGGATTCCGGTAACGGTCTTCGACCGCGATCGGGCTTTGCTCGACAGTACGCTGGCGACGGCGCGCTTGCGCTACCAGGATGCGGTCGCGAACGGCGACCTGGCAGCGGAGGCGCGCGACCGGCGCCTGGCGCTATTGGCCGCGACGCTCTACGTTCACCACCTGAAAGACTGCGATCTCCTGATCGACGCCCTGGACAAGGACAGCGGCGCCCGGGAGACGCTATTGCGCCGGTTCCACGAAGTCGCGCGGCCAGGCGCCGTCCCGATGATCTGCGATGCCGATTGCGACATCGACCATCTTGCCCGCATCACCCGGCACCAGGGCGAGGCGACGGGCTACGCGGCCGACCGGGCCGGGGCGGTAGTCCTGCAGTAGCACTGCCCGCAACATGACATGCGCTCCCGGCGAAGCTATACTCCAAGGCTTCGTCGACGAGGACCACGCCATGTCTCTACTAGACCATCAGCTCGAACTGCTGTCCCCCGCCAAGACCGCCGAGATCGGACGCGAGGCCATCCTCCACGGCGCCGACGCCGTCTACATCGGCGGCCCCGCCTTCGGTGCGCGCCACAACGCCAACAATTCGCTCGAAGACATCGCCAGCCTGGTCCAGTTCGCGCACCGCTACCGCGCCCGCATTTTTGTCACGATGAACACGATCCTGCACGACGCCGAGCTCGATCTGGCGCGCCAGCAGATCTGGCAGCTGTACGAGGCGGGCGTCGATGCGCTGATCGTCCAGGACATGGGACTGCTCGAACTCGACCTGCCGCCGATCCAGCTGCACGCGAGCACGCAGTGCGATATCCGCGGCGTGGAGAAGGCGAAATTCCTGGGCGACGTCGGCTTCTCCCAGCTGGTACTGGCGCGCGAGTTGACGATAGCCCAGATCCGCCAGATCCGCGCGCAGGTGGACACGCCGCTCGAATACTTCGTCCACGGCGCCCTGTGCGTCGCGTTTTCCGGGCAGTGTTATATCTCGCATGCGGACACGGGCCGCAGCGCCAACCGCGGCGACTGTGGGCAGGCCTGCCGGCTGCCCTATACGCTGACGGACGCTCAAGGCGGCGTCGTCGCCTACGACAAGCACCTGCTGTCGATGAAGGACAACGACCAGAGCCGCAACCTGGAAGCGCTGATCGACGCCGGCATCCGCTCGTTCAAGATCGAGGGCCGCTACAAGGACATGGGCTATGTGAAGAACATCACGGCCCACTACCGCCTGCTGCTCGACGAGATCATCGAGCGCGGCGCGGCGGGTCGTTCTGGTTTTGTGCGCGCCGCCAGCGGGCATACGCAGATCTTCTTCACGCCGGACGTCGACAAGAATTTCAACCGCGGCCACACCGACTATTTCGCGCAAGGGCGCCAGGACGACATCGGCGCCTTCGATTCGCCGAAGTACCTGGGCGTGGAGGTGGGCGCCGTCAGCAAGGTGGGCCTGGACCACTTCGAGATGATGACCGATGTGCCGCTGGCCAACGGCGACGGCCTGAACTACATGAACAAGCGCACCAGCGTCGGCATCGGGGTCAACACGGTGCACAAGCTGGGGGAGGGCGAAGAGGGCCAGCGCTGGCGCGTCTTTCCGAACGAGCCGGTCAGCGCCTTGCCCGGCCTGAAGCCCGGTACCCAGCTCCACCGCAACCGCGACCATCAATGGGAAGCGGCGCTCACCAAACGTTCGGCCGAGCGCAAGGTGGCGCTGCACCTGACCCTGATGGAGTTTGATGGCGGCCTTGCGCTGCGCTTGCGCGACGAGGACGGCCTGGAGACGGTGACGCATGCGCGGCTGGCGCTGCAGGCGCCGCACAACGCCGAGCAGGCCGACGCGGCGCTGCGCACCAGCCTGACGAAGCTGGGCAACACGATGTTCGAAGCCGACGGTATCGTGCTGGAATTGTCGCAGCCGTGGTTCGTGCCCGCCGCCGCCATCAATGCGCTGCGGCGCGAGGCCGTGGCGGCGCACGAGGCGGCCAGGCTGGCCGCATGGGAGCGCCCGCAGCGCAAGGCCCCGGCCGAGCCCCCCGCCGTGTATCCGGCGACCCAGCTGACCTACCTGGCCAACGTCTACAACGACAAGGCGCGCGCCTTCTACCACAAGCACGGCGTGGGCCTCATCGACGCGGCCTACGAGGCGCACCAGGAAGCGGGGGAGGTGTCGCTGATGATCACCAAGCACTGCCTGCGCTTCTCGTTCAACCTGTGCCCGAAACAGGCCAAGGGCGTGCAGGGCGTGCAGGGCCAGGTGCGGGCCGAGCCGATGACCTTGAAGTCGGGCGAGGAAACGTATACGTTGCGCTTCGATTGCAAGCCTTGCGAGATGCACGTCGTCGGCGCGATGAAGCCCGGCATCCTGCGCTCGCCGCCGCCGTCCGCCGTGCCATACAGCCCGCTGACCTTCCATCGCGGCCGGCCCGCGTGAAGTCCGTCAGGACCCTTCCAGGTCCCGCAAACCGCTCAGTAAGCGAATGTCGCGGCCTGGCTGCAATCAAGATAGGCCATACGCGTGCGCAAGGACCAGATTTCATTGGCGATGGTATGCAATGCCATCGTTTTTGCGTGGACAGGTTGACGTTCGGTCACAGGGGCCGACGGCATGATGTCGGTCAGCGCCGGCGCCGCGTCGGCCACCTTGACGAAGAGGGCGCTGTGAGCCGCGATGTCGGCTGAGAGCTGCGTGCAGGAGGCGTCGCCAGCGGGTGCGGCATGGGCTGCGGAGCCGGCACCGGTGCAGAGCGCGAAGCAGAAAAGTGCGATCGATTTCTTCATTGTCAGTCCTTGACCTATTCGGATGCCCGCTGACGAATGAACGGGCTGACCCTAGTTTCCAGGGCGGAAAATAGAGGATAGATCAATTATTGTGCGGCGCAGCATAAAGCGCCAATTCTTTGTGGTGATGTGGGTCATTTCCCTAGTGCATAGGGTGTCCCCGCAAACCGACGCGTGCCAACCGCGCCTGCCTGCGCTGCTCGCACGGATGCAGCGACCGCCGACTTGTCCGCGCTGGCGGCCGGTGTTACTGGTCGTCTTCTTCCGGCCGCGCCGACTGGCGCGACAATCCGCCAACGCGCAACTCGTGCTGGGCCGCTATCGGCCGTGGCAGCGCATGGTTGGCGCCCTGGCGCATGCCCGGCTGCGGCAAGGAGCCCGCGCGAGAAATCACCGGTCGCCTGGTAGCGAGGCTCAGGTCGCCCGGCCGGTTCAAGCCCGTGGCCACCACGGTGACGCGCATCGCGTCGCCCAGCGTCTCGTCGAACACCGCGCCGAACTTGATGATCGCGTCCTCGTTGGTCTGGGCGCAGATCGTGTTCATCACCAGCTTGGTTTCGCGCAGTTTCAAGCTTTCCTCGGAGGCGGCGATGTTGACCAGCACCCCGCGCGCGGCGCGCAGGTTGGCGCCGTCGAGCAGGGGACAGGCGATGGCTTCCTCGGCCGCCTTGACGGCGCGCTCGTCGCCGGCATGCTGGGCCGAGCCCATCATCGCCATGCCGGTCTGGCGCATCACGGTGCGCACGTCCTCGAAGTCGACGTTGATCATGCCGGGCACGGCGATGATTTCCGCGATGCCGGTGACGGCCTTGCTGAGCACCTCGTCGGCGGCGGCGAAGGCCTGCTTTTGCGTGACGTCGTCGCCCAGGACTTCCTCGAGGCGGCTGTTCAGGACAATGATGAGCGAGTCGACGCAGCGTGCCAGTGTCGCGATGCCTTCTTCGGCCACGCGCATGCGGCGCGGGCCTTCGAATTCGAAGGGTTTCGACACCACGCCCAGGGTCAGGATGCCCAGCTCGCGCGCCACTTCCGCCACCACGGGAGCGGCGCCGGTGCCGGTGCCGCCGCCCATGCCGGCGGTGATGAAGACCATGTCGGCGCCCTTGAGCGCCTCGGCGATCAGCGCGCGTTCGCGGATGGCGCTTTCGCGTCCGACCATCGGGTCGCTGCCGGCGCCAAGGCCGCTCTCGCCAAGCTGGATGCGTTGTTCGGTCCGGGTGTTCGACAGCGCTTGCGCGTCCGTGTTGGCGCAGATGAATTCGAAGGTGGATGGCCCGTTCGGTGCCATATGGTTGACGGCGTTACCGCCGGCGCCGCCGACACCGATGATTTTGATGACCGTCGCCGGGGTGGGAAGTGTAGTTTCGGACAAGGAAGACTCCGTTTTAATAGATAGCGTTCGGCCGGCCGCGCATCTGCCGCGCAACTGCGGCGCCGCGTGGGCGCGCATGCCGAGCCCAGTAGCCTACTTGCTGAGGCGCGCACGCGAAAGCGTGAAAACGTTTCAATCGAAACGATTTGTAAGAGCCCGTGCAATCGAGAAGAAAGGCTGGCATGCCGCCCTGGCGCCGGGATTGCTTGACAGTTCGATCATCCCTGGCCCACAATCGCACGACCGTTCGGTTTTCCTTTCCTAGGGTTCGCCATGATCAGTTCGACCGCAGTCGCCCACCGTATCTGCCCCTTCTGCGAGGCCAGTTGCGGTCTCGAACTGGACCTGGAGGAGGGCCGCGTCGTCCGCATCCGCGGCGACCGGAACGACGTGTTCTCGAAGGGCTTCCTCTGCCCCAAGGCGATCGGCCTGAAGGACCTGCACGACGACCCCGACCGCCTGCGCGTGCCCCTCATCAAGCGCGACGGCAGCTTCGTCGAAGCGAGCTGGGAAGAGGCCTATGCGGAGATCGAGCGGCGTCTGCCGCCGATCATGGCGGCCGGCGGACCGGATGCGGTGGCCACCGTGCTGGGCAACCCGGTCTCGCACAGAATGAGCCTGATGCTCTACTTCCCGCGCCTGGCCAAGGCGCTCGGCACCCGCAACATGTTCTCGGCGTCGAGCGTGGACCAGGTGCCGAAGATGCTCTCGTGCGGCCTGATGTTCGGCAGCTGGCTGTCGGTGCCGGTCCCCGATATCGAACGCTGCGACTTCCTGCTGGTCCTGGGCGCCAATCCGATGGTCTCGAACGGCAGCTTGTGGACCGTGCCTGACTTTCGCGGCAAGGCCAAGGCCTTGCGCGCGCGCGGCGGCCGGATGGTCGTGGTCGACCCGCGCCGCACCGAGACCGCCGAGGTGGCCGACGCCCACCATTTCATTCGTCCGGGCGCCGATGTCTTCTTCTTGCTCGGCATGGCGCAAGCGCTGTTCGACGAAGGCCTGGTGCGGCCGGGCCGCCTTGGCGCGCACTGCAACGGGTTCGAGGAGCTCGCCGCGGCGGTCAAGGACTACGCGCCCGAACGCGTCGCCGCGCGCTGCGGCATCGATGCCGCCACCATCCGCGCCCTGGCGCGCACGCTTGCCACCACGCCGCGCGCCGCCATTTACGGCCGCATCGGCACCTGCACCCAGCAGTTCGGCACCTTGTGCTCCTGGCTGATCGATGTGCTCAATGTCTTGACCGGCCACCTGGACGAGGAGGGCGGCGCCATGTTCCCCAAGGCCGCGGCATTCGGCGCCAACACGCGCGGCACGCCAGGCGTCGGCCGCGGGGTCGTCAGCGGCCGCCATCGCTCGCGCGTGTCAGGCGCCGTCGAGGTGGCGGGCGAGCTGCCGATCACCTGCCTGGCCGAGGAAATCGATACGCCCGGCCCGGGACAGATCAAGGCCCTGATCGCGATCGCCGGCAATCCGGTGTTATCAAGCCCGAACGGCCCGCGCCTGGCGGCGGCCCTCGACCAACTCGAGTTCATGGTCAGCTTCGACATCTACCTCAACGAAACCTCGCGCCACGCCGACGTGATCCTGCCCGGGCCGTCGCCGCTGGAGGACGCGCACTACGACGTCACCTTCACCCAGTTTTCGCACCATAACCACGCCCGCTACAGCCGGCCGGTGCTGGCGCGCCAGCCGGGCCAGCCCGACGAGTGGGAAAGCCTGCTGCGCATCGCCGCGATCGCGCAAGGGCAGGGCGCCGGGGCCGACATCGAGGCGCTGGACGACGCCGCGCTGGCGCAGGAGCTGGACAAGGGATTCGGCTCGGCCGCGGCGCAGGTGATGGCGGCGCTGGCCCCGCAGCGCGGGCCGCGGCGCATGCTCGACCTGGCCTTGCGCAGCGGCCCTTACGGCGACCAGTTCGGACAACGGCCCGGCGCGCTGACGCTGGCGAAGATCGAGCAAGCGCCGTCCGGCATCGACCTGGGGCCAATGACCCAGCGCATTCCCGAAGCCTTGCGCACGCCGTCTGGCAAGATCGAACTTGCCCCACCCATGCTGCTCGATGACCTGGCGCGCGTGGCGGCGGAGCTGGCCGCGCCGGCGCCGGATCTGGTGATCGTCGGCCGGCGCCAGCTACGTTCGAACAACAGCTGGATGCACAACCTGCCGGCGCTGGCCAAGGGCGCCTACCGCTGCACGGCGCTGGTGCATCCGTTCGATGCCGCCCGCCTCGGCCTGGTCGACGGCGGCATGGCGCAACTGCGTAACGGCGCGCGCCGGATCGAGGTGCAAGTCGAAGTGAGCGACGAGATGATGCCGGGCGTGGTCAGCCTGCCCCATGGCTGGGGCCACGACCTGGCCGGCACCCGACTCGGCGTGGCGGCCGAGCGGCCCGGTGTCAACCTGAACGCGCTGCTCGACGAGAACCTGCGCGACCCCTTGTCGGGCAACGCCGTCTTGTCCGGCGTGGCGGTCGAGATGGCGCCGCTGGGGAGCGTGCGCGACTGAACCGGAGTCGGTGCATCGCGTTGTCGACGATAGTCCCTACAATGGCGTGACCGGCAAAAGCAGCGTATTCCTGGGTTTCCCGCTCGGGAAAATTCGACATGCATAAAGCGCATATGACTTCTGTTTACGTAGAGGGTATCGACAAGACGCACCAGATCAGCGATTGGTCGATTTTTTGGGATGACCAGCGCCACGCGCTGCAATTGAAGTGCGTGTTCCCATCCACGAAATTTTTCATACGACCGCTCAGCGTATGCAGCGTCGCGCCTACGCGTGAACTCGGCGAGATGCTGCTGAAAAAGCGCAACAGCATCAGCGTTCAGCCTATCGAAAAGGCAACGATCTACGGCGAGCGCTATGCGGTGGTGCAGTATGCGGCTGCCACCAGGCCGTATATCTTCGACCTGGCAGGCATCGAGTTCCTTCCCACCACGGCGATGAAGGAGACGCCGGTCTTTCGCTATCTGATGGCCATCGCCAATACGCGCCGGAATCGGGCAGGCTCGCCCGATCAGCGCACCATCGCGGAAAACATCGTGCGTCAACTGGAGACGCTGGCGCCAAGTCCGGACACCGCCTTGCATGCGTATTGCAACGGGGAGAATGCAAGGCGCATCGCCGAGGGCAGCCTGATCTTCCCATTCGGCGTGAACGAAAGCCAGCTCGCAGCGGTCGAGCGGGCCTTCGGCCACCAGGTCAGCGTCATTGAAGGGCCGCCTGGCACCGGCAAGACCCAAACCATCCTGAACATCCTGGCCAATATCCTGCTGCGCGGTAAGACCGTCGCGGTCGTGTCGAATAACAATCCGGCCGTGGAAAACGTATACGAGAAACTGGAAAAGGTCGATCTTGGGCACCTGGTCGCCAAGCTCGGCAGCACGGAGAACCGGAACGAATTTTTCGCCAACTTGCCTCCCGCGCCAGCGGCCCGATCCGAGCCGATCCAGTCGATGGACGAAATCCAGGCGACGCTGGCAAACCTGAAGCAGCATTTGCGCGACCATAACCTGGCCCCCCAGCTGCGCGCCGAAATCGATGAGTTGACGATCGAACGAAGTTATCTGCAACAGTGGCGCGACGAGAATGCGGTGGGCCTTCCGCTGTCGCTCGAGAAGTACGGGCTGTCCCCGAGCAAGGCGGCGGACCTGATGGCCTACCTGGCCTATCTCGGGACCCAGCGCATCGGCATCAAGGAGCGGATCGAGCTGCTATTTAGCTTCAAGATCTTTCGCGCCAAGCCTTTCGCGAACGAGACGCGGCTCGCCGTGTTCCACGCCCTGCAGATGCATTACTACGACAAGGCGCTGGCACGGAAAGAGGCGCAATTGCGGGCTTGCCGCGAGTCGCTCGAGCGCGGCAATGTCGACGCCTTGCTGCAGGAACTCGCGACCGCGTCGATGCGCTATCTGAAGCAACACCTGCAGCCGCGATTGCCAGTCGCCCAGGACTTCGCTGCGCACACCTATAAAAAAGAGTTCGATGCGTTCGTGCGGCGTTTTCCTGTCCTTGGCAGCAGTACCCATTCCATCGTCAATTCGATCGCCAAGGGAGCGATCCTGGATTACGTCATCATTGACGAGGCCTCGCAACAAGACATCGTGCCGGGCGTATTGGCGCTGGGCTGTTCCAGGAATTTGATCGTCGTCGGCGACAGCCGGCAGCTGGCGCACATTGCCGAGCCGCTGGGCCTGCAGGCGCCGGCGGCTGACTACGATTGCGATCGCCACAGCTTGCTCGACTCCTGTATCGGCGTGTTCAAGGATACGCTGCCGCGCACCTTGCTCAGGGAGCACTACCGCTGTCATCCGCGGATTATCCAGTTTTGCAACCAGCAGTTTTATGACAATGCCTTGGTACCGATGCGCCAGGCCAGCGCGGAGTCGCCCTTGCGGATGGTGATCACCGCCAAGGGCAATCATGCGCGGGACAATACGAACCTCCGGGAACTGGACTCACTCCTTGCAGTCCTCGATCGAGACACCGATGGCGTCGCGCTGCACGAGGACGGCCGCGGTTTCATCGCACCGTACCGCGCACAAGTTGAACTGTCCGACACCCACCTGCCGGCCGATTTCGTCAAGAACACCGTCCACAAGTTTCAAGGCCGGGAATGCGATGAGATCGTCTTTTCCACGGTGCTGGACAAGAAACGCCACAACCAACGGCGGCTCGACTTTGTCGACGATGCGCGGATGATCAACGTGGCGGTATCGCGCGCCAAAAAACGCTTCACACTGGTGACCGGCGACGACGTTTTTAGCGCGAACAACGGTCACGTCGCGGCGTTGATCCGCTATGTCGCGTACTACGCGCAAGACGCGCAGATCGTCGTGGCGCCCGTGGTGTCGGCGTTCGACCTCTTGTACGAGGAGTACGACCAGGCGCTCGAACGGCTGCGCGCCAGATTGCGCCCGGAGGATTCAGATTTTCGATCCGAACAAATCGTCGCGCAGCTGCTGCGCGAAGCGCTGTCGGCCGCCTCGCGCAAAGGGCTGAGCTGCCACGCCCAGGTTCCGCTCGATCAAGTAGCCTCGGCAAGCAACCCGGCCTTGACGCAGCAGGAACGCGCCTTCATGCGTAACCGCGCCAGTTGCGACTTCGTGGTCTATTTCAAGGTGGGCAAGACACCGGTGGGCGTCATTGAAGTCGATGGCGGTTCCCATGAGACGCAGCTACAGGCGGGGCGGGATACCCTCAAAAACAGCATCCTGGAAAAGAGTGCGCTGCGCATCCTGCGCCTGCGCACTGTCGACAGCGGCATCAAGCAGAAAATCGCCGGGTTCCTCGACACCTGGGCGAGCACGAGCGCAGGAGAGGGTGAATGATCGCGTGAAGGCCAGGGGCGTCGCCAGAGGCCTGTTTCGTCGATGAGAACAACTCGCCGCGGCGAGTTTTTTTACGCGTTTCGCTTGCCTGCAGCGCGCCGCAGGCAGCGCCGCGAATCGCTTCCGGCGTCACATCATCGTAATAACTTTCCGATATATTTTGACCTCGGCAACGGTGCTCCCGGAGACCGCCGCCGGTCCAAGCCGACACCCTTATCGCAGCGCACATCCCAGGAGTAGCGCATGTCCCGTCTCGCCAGTTCGTCCGCAAGCGCGCCGCGCAGGAACGCCTTCCTGGCACTGTGCTGCCTGGGACTGTGGTGCCTGGGCGCGGATGCGGCGGCGCCGCTACGGCCGCCCAGCGCCGGCGCGGATAAACTGTTTACCCAGCACTGCGCGGGTTGCCACAGCGGTTTCCTCGGCAGCCGCGCGCCGTCGAAGCAAGTGCTGGCGACCTTTCCTCCGTCGACGATCCTGCATGCGCTGACGGTGGGTGTGATGCGGACCCAGGGCTATCCATTGAGCGGCAGCGAGCGGCGCCTGATTGCCGAATACGTCACCGGCAAGAAGATCGACGCCAACCCGGCGGCCGCGCAGCGCGGACGCTGCGCCGACAACCCCGCGCTGAGCGATCCGGACGCGGCGCCGCGCTGGAACGGCTGGGGCAACGGGACCGACAACGCCAGCTTCCAGTCGGCGGCCAACGCCGGCGTCGACGCCGGCAACGTCAAGCGCCTGAAGCTGCGCTGGGCCTTCGGCTTCCCGGATTCGTTCTCGGCCTGGGCGCAGCCGGTCTTCGCCTCGAACCGGCTGTTCGTCGGCAGCCAGGGCGGCAACTTCTATTCGCTGTCGGCCCAGACCGGTTGCACCTACTGGCAATTCGCGGCCCAGGCGGGCGTGCGCGGCGCGGCCAGCGTCGTCACCTTCGACGACGCGGCCAGCAGGCGCCACCGCACCAGGTACGGCGTGCTGTTCGGCGACATGGCGGGCAATGCCTATGCGCTCGACGCGCACAGCGGCAGGCTGTTGTGGAAGGTGAAGGTCGATGCCCAGCCGAAGGCGCGCATCACCGGTTCGCCCGTGCTGGCCGGCGGGCGCTACCTGGTGCCGATGTCGTCCTGGAGCACGGTGGGCACGCCGGGGGAGAACTGCTGCAGCTTCCGCGGCAGCCTCAGTGCGCTCGACGTGGCAAGCGGCAAGCTGCTCTGGCAAAGCCACACGATTCCCGAGAAAGCGCAGCTGCTTGCGAGCGTCACCGCGGAGGGGCGGCCGATCTGGGGGCCGTCGGGCGCGGCGATCTGGGCGCCGCCGCTGGTGGACCTGCGGCGCCAGCTGGTCTACGTCGGCACCGGCAACAGTTACACGGGTCGCGCCATCCACTCCGATTCGGTGCTCGCCTTCGATCTCGCCAGCGGCGCCTTGCGCTGGGCGGTGCAGCTCACGCCCGACGACGTCTGGGTGCCCGGCTGCGCGGCCGCCGAGCGGGCGCGCTGCCAGCCCCAGAGCGGACCGAACCTCGATATCGCCAGTCCACCGATGATGGTCAGGAGCGGCGGCCGCGACCTGATCGTGGTGGGCCAGAAATCGGGCGTGGCCTACGCGCTCGATCCGGAGCGCGAGGGCGCGCCGGTCTGGCAGTACCGCGCCGGCAACGGCGGCACCGCGGGCGGCATCGTGTGGGGATCGGCGGCGCTGGGCGAGACCGTGTTTTTCCCGGTGTCGGACATCGCCGATACGGCCCCCGGCGGCCTGCACGCGGTCGCCGCCGACAGCGGGAGGCGCCTGTGGACGGCGGCGCCCGGCGCGCTCCTGTGCGGGACGGTCCGCTACGGCTGCAACGGCGCCCAGCCGGTCGGCATCGGCGTCGTGCCCGGGCTGCTGTTCGCCGGCAGCGTGGACGGCGGCTTTCGCGCCTATGCCAGCGGCGACGGCAAGCTGCTCTGGGAGTTCGACACCAACCGCGATTTCGAGACCGTCAACGGCGTGGCCGCGGCCGGCGGGTCCCTGATCGGCTCCGGCCCCACCATCGGCGGCGGCATGGTCTTCGTCAATTCCGGCTACGGCACCAATGGCGGCCGTGCGGGCAATGTCCTGCTTGCGTTTTTCATCGAATAGCACTCAACCCACCACGGAGCGATCATGTTAGCAGTCAGCGGCGTCAGGAAGACGTTCGATCTCAAGCAGGGCAAGAAGAAGACCCCCGGACCGCTCGATCCGCGCGAAGAGGGCAAGCAGTTCCATGCGCTGCGCCAGGTCGATTTCAGCGTACCGAAGGGAACCATCCTGGGCCTGCTGGGCGCCAACGGCGCCGGCAAGACGACGCTGATGCGCATTCTCGGCACCTCGCTCAAGCCCAGTGCGGGATCGGTCCGGCTGTCGGGCTTCGACAGCGTCAAGGATGCCAACGAAGTGCGCAAGCGCGTGGGCTTCCTGTCGGGCAATACGGGCCTGTACAACAACCTCGACGCGCAAGAGCTGCTGCGTTTCTGCGGCCGGATGTACGGCCTGTCGGCCGGCGCGCTCGAGGCCAGGATCGACGAACTGTTCGAGGAACTCGAGATCGGGGAATTCGCGCACCGCCGCATCGGCACCTTGTCGGCCGGGATGAAGCAGCGCGTCTCGATCGCCCGCAGCCTGGTGCACTCGCCGGAATTCATCATCTTCGACGAGCCCACCACGGGACTGGACGTGCCGACCGCGCAGATCGTGTTGAACTACATCGAACGCTGCCGGCATGCGGGCAAGTCGGTGATCTTTTCCACCCACCACATGCACGAGGTCGAAAAGCTGTGCGACCAGGCGCTGCTGATCCACAAGGGCCTGGTGCGCTTCCATGGCACGCCGGCGCAGATGAAGGCGCAGACCGGCTGCAGCCACCTGGACGACGCCTACCTGTCGATCACGGGCGAACGCAGCTTTTCCAGCAAGGCGCAGGCGGACACGGTCGCGCATGCGCTCCACCATGAGGTAATCGAAGCATGATCAATACAATCGCCGCCATCTTCTGGAAAGACTTGCGCGAAACCCTGCGCGACCGCCGCAACATCGTGCGCATGTTCGTCATGCCGTGCTTCCTGATTCCGCTGATGGGCCATTTCTTCCTGCAGTTCGCCGAAAAGAACAGCGAACAGCTCGACAAGACGGAGCTGGCCTACACCATCGTCGGCGCGGAAAACCTGCCCGAACTGGCAAAACTGTATGCCGACGACAGCAGTTTCCGCCGCGTCGACGTCCCGGAAGGGAAGATCGACCAGGCCATTCGCGACAAGACGATCCGCTTCGCGCTCAAGATCCCGAAGGACGCCCGCCAGCAGCTCACCAGCGGTGCCCAGCTCGGCGTATCCTTCGTGTACTACCAGTCGGCCCCGAGCCAGGCCCTGGTCAAGGACCGCGGCACCGCGCCCCTGCTGGCCTTCAGCGAAAAGCAGCGCGACTGGCGCCTGGCCTTCCTCGGCAGCGCCAGCGAAACGGCGCGCGACTCGCTGCTCAAGCCGGTCGTCTTCGATGTGCGCAATATCGCCAGCGACCAGGAACGCATCGGCCATAACCTGGGCACGATCATCGCGTATCCCCTGTTCATCATCTGCTTCATGGGCTGCGCCTTCACCGCGGTGGAACTGGCGACCGGCGAACGCGAGAAGGGGACCATGGAAATCCTGGTGATGATGCCGGTGGCCCGAACCTTCATCCTGCTCGGCAAATTCCTGGTGGTGTTCGTGCTCGGCCTGCTGTATTCGACCGTCAGCATGATCAGCCTGACGACCTGGCTGGTGGTGGAAGGCATGAACGCCTCGGCCACCTTCAAGACCGTGCTGTCCCAGATCGGGGCGGGGGACATGCTGCTCGTGTGGCTGATGCTGGTACCGGTGACGGCCGTGTTCTCGGCCATCCTGCTGGCCATTTCGATTTATTCGCGCAGCTACCGCGAGGCCAATTCCTTCAGCAGCATCGCCAACTTGCTGGTGGTGGTGCTGGCCACGGCGATCTTCGTGCCCGGTGTCAGCCTGACCTGGTTCTGGTCGATGATCCCGGTCTCGAATGTCGGACTCGTGATTCGCGAGCTGATCAAGGGAAGCCTGAGCAACTACATGATGATCGGATCGATTTTCGGGACCACCATCGTGATCGGCGCTGCGGCGCTGGCGTTTTCGATCGTCTGGTTCCGGCGCGAAGAGGTGATCTTCCGCGACTGAACCGGCGTCCCCGCCCCACGCTTTTGACCGACCCCCAACCACGTTTCAAGGAGAAATGCCATGTCGAGTTTCGACGAAGAAGACAAGACCATCTACAAAGTCGTGCTGAACCACGAAAAGCAATATTCGATCTGGCCGAAAGAGCGCGAGAACGCGCTCGGCTGGTTCGACGAAGGCAAGTTCGGACTGAAGCAGGAATGCCTCGATCACATCGATACGGTGTGGACCGACATGCGCCCGCTGAGCCTGCAAAAACAGATGGCCCAGGCCACGCACTGAGGAGAGCCCCATGAGTCCACTGGTTGAAAAATTGTCGCAGGCGCAGCACCCCGTCTCGCTGATTCGCTACAAGAGCGCGGCCGAACTGCAGGAAGCGCTCGCGCGCGGCGTGGTGCTGGTCAAATTTACCGGGACCCAGGGCGGCACCGAGCTGGCGGTCCAGCTCGACCAGCCGGTCCGCGAGCTGGACGCCGCCGCCGCCCAGTACGAGCTGAGCGGATCGCTGACGCTCGATTACCAGCCGGTCGCCTGCAGCGCCACGATCGAGCTGGCCACGCTGACCGGCTTCGGCTGCCTGAAGGTCGTCGAGCACGCCTGAGCGTGCGCGCGCGACCCTGCCTGACCACCGGCGGCCGCGCGCCGCCGGCGCACTCCCTATATGCAGTTTCCACGACTAGATGGAGAAATAACCATGCATCTGCCACACCGCACCTGGCCCATGTTCAGGGCCTTGTTCTGCGCCTTCTTCATGGGGCTGTTCAGTAGCGTTTCCCTGGCCGCCGCGCCGGCATCGGACGCGCTGCTGGGCACCTGGGAAGGCAAGCTGGTGATCAATCCCAGCACCAAGCTCGACATCCAGTTCATCGTCAGCCGCAACCAGCAAGACAAGCTGACCGCGGTGCTCAATGCCCCGGCCGAAGCGAACCTGCAAAACGTCGCCGTGAATACCGTCAGCCAGACCGGAGACAAGGTCGTGTTCGCCGTCGACGAAGTCAACGGCCGCTATGAAGGCGTGCTCGCGAACCGCAAGCTGACCGGCAAATGGAAGCAGAACGGGGCCAGTTTCGACCTCGCGCTCAAGCCCTATGTCGCGCAGAAGATTCCCGCGGCGCTGGTCGCCCAGCTGAACGGCCCCTGGCACGGCGCGCTGAGTATTCCGCAGACCGAGCGCAAGCTTAACCTGGTGCTCAACTTCAAGGCCGACGGGCAGGCCGGGAGCGGCATGAGCGCCACGGTCGACAGTCCCGACCAGTCGGCCTTCGGCATCCCCGCCGAAAGCGTCTCGCTCAAGGACGGTAACGTGCAGGTGAAGGTATTGCGTCCGGTGATGAGCTTTGAAGGTAAGCTCGAAGGCGGCCAGCTGGTCGGCAAATGGACCCAGGGCGGCACCGCGCCGCTCACCTTCAGCAAGGGCAAGTTCGAGGCCGCCGGCCTGGTGGTCGACAAGGCCACGCGCGACCGGCTCGAGGGCAACTGGTACGGCAAGTTCGGCAGCGGCATCGGGATTGCGTTCAGGTTCAAGGAAAACAAGGCGGGTAACCTGCTCGCCACCATGGACAGCCCGCACGAAGGCCGCAACGGCATTCCGGTCAGCGCCGTGAGCCTGGACGGGGACAAGCTGACGCTCCGCGTCGACGGCGTGGGCGCCACCTTCACCGGCACGCTCAAGCCGGACGCGATCAGCGGCCGCTTCGCGGCGGGCGGACAGGGCAACGACCTGAACCTGGAACGGGGCGAGTACGTGCCCGAGGCGGTCCGCGTGCCGGCCGACCTCGCCAGCAAGCTGGTCGGCAAATGGGAAGGCAAGACCGCCAACACCTACATGATCCTGCGCTTCAAGCTCAATGAAAAGGGCGAACTGATCGCGCTGCAGGATATCCCCAACCGCCAGCTGTTCGGCCTGCCGGTGTCGGAAGTGACGATGAAGGATGGCGCCTTGAGCCTGAAGGTCAAGGGCATCGCGGCCGAGTTCAAGGGCCGGCTGTCGGAGAGCCAGATCAGCGGCGACTGGACCATGCCGAGCCTGCAGTTCCCGCTCAAGCTGAACCGCGCCATGTAGCCGGCCGCGGGGGCGGCCAATTCTCTCTCAGGGACTCTCCGCGCAGGCTGCGCGGAGGGCTTGGCCACGCCCGCCGTTCGGCCTGCGCAGGCGCTGCCGACGGGGTTTTCGGCGGCAGAAATTTATTTCATAACGTCACAACTTCGTAACACCTTTTGTTTATCTTTTCGAAACAGCAACACGCGAACAGCACACACAACAACGTCCGCGCCGACCGCTTCCGGTGCGCGGGTTCGAACAAATTCTGCCAAAGCGAAACGCCTTATGAAAACGAGCTCACTGACGACGTCCGATCACATCGAACTACGGTATGGCTATGCCGTCAGCGATCTCAGAAAGCCGTGGATCGTGCTGGTCATTCCTTTTGGCCTGGACGTCGGCATCGCCGCCCCGTTTTTCGATTTCTTCAAATCGCACTACAACGTCTGTACCTGGGAAAGCCGCTCGGTGCTGGAAAATTCCGGCCGCGCCTGCGCCGTCGCCGAGTTTTCGATCGACCAGCACGTGGCCGACCTGATCGCCGTCATCGACACGCTCAAGATCTGCGAAGCGATCCTGGTGGGCTACTGTTCCGGCGCCGGCGTGGCGCTCGCCGCCATCAACCAGGAGCCGAACCGCTTCAGCCAGCTGGTGCTGGCCCATGGCGAATACACCATGCTCTCCGAAAAGGAGTGCGTGACCCAGTTCGCCGCCGACATGGACGTCCTGCTGACGCTCGCTGCCAGCAGCGACGAGCGCGCCCAGCTCGTGTTCGAGAAGATCCAGAACGAACGCTACGACGCCAACCTGCCGCGCCCGGAAGGCCTCGACCAGCCCTTCGGCGACGTCCGCTTCCTGAAACGCTATGCCAGCAATTACCTGGCCTACAAGTCGACCGACTACGAGCAGCTGGCGGCCGAGGTATTCCATCCGACCCTGCTGATGGCCGGCGGGCGCGACATCCAGGTCAACGTCGCCAGCTCGGAGAAAATCCGCGGCCACATCCGCAACAGCACCATGTTCGTCGATCCGGACGCCGACCACTACGGCGTGCTGACCCGCGATTCGGGCACCTTGACCGCCATCTGGAACCACATTCTCGAGACGACCCATGCGCGCGACTTCAACAGCCAGTATTCATAGCCTGTTCCGGGACCGCGCCGCGGCCAGCCCGGGCGCGGTCGCGCTGGTCTGGGGCGAGGCGCGCTTCAGCTACGCCGAGCTCGACCGGCTGTCCGAGTCGCTGGCCGCGCGCCTCGAAGAGGACGGCGTCGGCCCCGGCGCCAGCGTCGCCCTGATCATGGACCGTTCGCCCGAAATGATCGTCGGCATGCTGGCGATCCTGAAATGCGGCGCGGCCTATCTGCCGCTCGAACCGAACACGCCGCCGGCGCGTGCGCTGTACTGCCTCGATGCCGCCCAGGTCGCGCTGGTCATCAGCGACCGCGACTGCGGCGCGCTGACGGGCGCGCGCAGGAAACTGGTGCGGTTCCGCGTCCAGGAGCTGGCGGACCCGGTCGCGCCGCGCCAGGCGCCGCGGGTGGCGGCGGACGCCCCGGCCTACATCATGTTCACCTCGGGCACCACGTCCGAGCCCAAGGGCGTCGTGGTGGCGCACCGCGGCGTCACCCGGCTCGTCATCGACACCAACTACATCGCCATCGGGGCCGGCGACGCCATCCTGCAGTTCTCGACGCCGAGCTTCGACGCCTCGACCCTCGAGATCTGGGGCGCGCTGCTCAATGGCGCGGTGCTGGTGCTGTACACCGGGGCCGTGCTCGATCCGAACCTGTTCAAGCGCCACATCCTGGAGCACAAGGTCACCATCGCCTGGCTCACCGCGGCGCTGTTCCACCTGTTTGCCGACAGTTACCTGGAGGCGCTGCGCCCGCTCAAGGTATTGCTGGCCGGCGGCGACGTGCTGCGTCCGGCGGCGGTGCGCAAGGTGCTCGACCGGATCGAGGGCATCACCCTGGTCAACGGCTACGGCCCGACCGAGAACACCACCTTCACCTGCTGCCACGTGATGACCCGGGCCAATCCGCCGGGCGAGACCGTGCCCATCGGGCGCGCGATAAGCGGCACCGAGGTCTTCATTCTCGACGCCGCGCGGCGCCCGGTGGCGGCGGGCGAGACCGGCGAACTGTACGCGGCCGGGCAGGGGGTGGCGCTGGGCTACCTGAACAGTGGCGGACGCGACGGCGCCTTCTTCCACGATGCCGGCCTGGCCGACGGCCTGATCTACCGCACCGGCGACCTGGTGCGCATGAACGAACACGGCCTGATCGAATTCCTCGGCCGCCAGGACAACGAAGTCAAGCTCAGGGGCTACCGGATTTCGCTGGGCGAAGTCAGGTCCAGCCTGATGGCCCTCGACGGCGTGCGCGAGGCGGTGGTGAGCTGCCGCAAACAGGATGGAGGCGACCAGTTGCTGGTGGCTTACCTGCAAGTGAACGAGGGCCACGAGGTCGACGCCAGGTCGGTGCGCAAGCAGCTGAGCGGCACGGTCCCGGCCTACATGATTCCTGACCAGATAGCGGTCGGAACGGCTTTGCCTATTAACAAGAACGGCAAGATCGACAGCAAGAAGCTATTTTCCACAGCGGCTTAACTCGGAGGTGAGCATGAATGCAGCAGAAGTGAAGGAACTGATCGTTTCGCTGTTCAAGGAAAGCGAGAGTTTCAGGAGTATCGGACTCGATGACGAGTATTACACCCTCGGCGTGTCGTCCCTGACCGTGATCAGCTTGCAGATCCGGGTCGAAGAGAAAGTCGACGTCGCCCTCGAAACGCGCGAGCTGATGTCGTTTTCGACGATTAACGACTGGATCCGCGCCTACACCGCCAAGACCAGCGAGCTCCTCGAACAAGCCTAGGGACTTCAACAATCCCGCAATTTCAACAATCGGAATGCGTTCCACATAGCCGGAGTTTTAACGATGAAAAAACAGTTTAGTTTGACCGACGCCGAACTGAAGGCTTTCAGGGAGAACGGCTTTCACGGCCCGTTCGATGTGTACGATCCTGACGAGATGACGGCGAACTACAAGACCCTGCGCGCCGAGATTTTCGACCGCAAGCACGCCGTCTACGAACTCGATCACACCAGCCTGCTGGCCGGCTACGACCGCCACCTCGACATCGATTTCTTCAGCCGCCACATCATGCAGCGCCGCATCCTGGACAAGGTCGAAGGCATCCTCGGGCCTGACCTGCTGTGCTGGCGCTCGGAGATGTTCCCGAAATACCCGGGCGACGAAGGCACCGACTGGCACCAGGCCGATACCTTCGGCCACGCATCGGGCAATCCGCAAGTGGTGTGGCCCGATCCGACCTTCGGCGGCGCGCTGACGGTCTGGACCGCGGTGACCGATTCCGATCTGGAGAACGGCTGCCTGCGCTTCATTCCGGGCACCCATGAAGAAATGTTCTACGACGAGACCAAGGAAATGAAGTACTCGCCGGAACAGATCAACCAGCTCGAGAAGAACGGCCAGAAGCAGGGCTTCTTCGGCTACGACTATCGCAACCTGCAGAAGGATCCGGACTGGGTGCCGGACGATTCGAAGGCGGTGTCGATGGTGATGAAGCCGGGCCAGAGCGTCATGTTCTGGTCGACGCTGATGCATGCCTCGTTCGCGAATACGACCACCAACCGGACCCGCCTGGGCTTTACCGCGCGCTATGTGCCGGCCAGCGTGCGCATTTATCCGGATACCGACACTATCCAGGAATACGGCAGCACCCTGTCGCTCGACAAGTACGGCGTGGTGGTGGTCTCGGGCGAAGACAAGTTCAGGCACAACAAGGTGCTGACGCAGAACGCCCGCGGCACGGCCTTCGCGGCCTGATGTAGACGACGCTTCCGGAACGCCCGCGTGGCGTTCCGAAGCGGCTTTCGTAGTGTTAACGGCAACAGCGTCCTATCGGCCACCATGTCTGACTCCCTCTCCAGTTGCGCTTGCGTACCGCGTCCGCTCCATCCTGCCCAACGCCGCTTGTGGCGTATCGAGCAGATCGCGGGCGCCAGATCGAAACCGAACGACGTCCTCTGCCTCGACCTGGAAGGCGAACCGGCAAGCGCGGCCCTGGTGGCGCTGCTTGCCGGCATCCTCGACGACAACCCGGATTACCATTCCACGCTGGCGCTGCACGAGGGCCAGCCGTGCTGGCATGCCGGCGCGCGCGCGCGCCTGCCGGTGCTGGAAGCGGCCATCGGCCCCGGGGCGCTGGCCGAACCCTGGCACGACGAGCTGTCGGCCTGCATGGACGGCCTGTACCAGTCCGAGCGCGCCTACGCCTTCGACCTGGCCACCGAATTCCCGCTCAGGGTCACGATCGCGCGCCAGGCGGCGTCGGCCACGACCTGCCTGGTGCTGACCTTCCATCCGCTGGTCATGACGCGCGCCCAGCTCGAGCTGGTGTTCGAGCGCCTCAAGGCCGCGCTGACGGGCGCCGCACCCGGCCCGGCGGCCGTGCCGCGCGCCGAAGCGGACGCGCCTTGCGCGCCGTGCGCGCCGCCCGCGCCGCGCCTGCAGCCGCTGCCCACCGATTATCCGCGCGGCGCGGTCAAGGCCTTCGCCAGCGCCCGCTACGAATTTTGCATCGACAAGAAGAAAATCCTCGGCTTGCGCGCGCTGCTCAACGGCGCCTGCCTGCCGCAGCAATTCGGCATCATGGCCTTGTTCGCCCTCGTCGCCGCGCGCCTGGCGCAGCAGGACAGCGTCCAGCTCGGCGTGCTGCAGCTGCCGCGCGCCGCGGCGGGCACGCTCGCCATCGCCACCCTGTTCGACCACCAGCCGGTCCAGGCCCGGCTGGACGGCGGCATGACCTTCGTCGGCCTGGCCTGCGCGCTCGAACAAGCCTGCCGCGCCGCCGCGCGCGACGCCGTCCCGCTCGAAACCTTGCTCGACGGCCAGGCCGGTGACGGCGCCATGGCGTTCGCGCCTTTCTGCCAGCTCGCCTTCGAATACCGTCATCCCGACCTGACGGCCATCAGCAGCGACGGCGCCGCGCCCGGCCGCCGCCATCCGCGCGAGCCGGCCAGCTCGGTCTCGCACAGCGACATCGAACTGAAAGTGCGCGCCAGCCTCGGCGGCGGCCTGGGCTTCGCCCTCGAGTACGCCAGCGCGCTGTTCGATCGCGCCAGCATGGTCCGCTTTGCCGACCATCTCGAGCGCCTGCTCGGCTGCGTGCTGGCCAGCCCGTACCGGCCGCTGGCCGAACTCGGCCTGGCAGGCGAGGGCGAGCTGCGCGCGGCGGCCGGCCCGGCCGCGGCCGCGGGTCGGGCCGGCAGGCTCGACCAGCTGTTTCGCGCCCAGGCCCTGGACACACCCGACGCGATCGCCCTGGTGGAGGACGCGCGGCACATCAGTTATGGCGCGCTCGAGCGGACCGTCGCCGCCCTGGCGGCGCAGCTGGTGGCCGCCGGCATCCGCCCCGGCGATCGGATCGGCCTCTATCTTGCGCGCTCGGCCGGCTATGTCGCGCGCGTGCTCGCCGTGCTGCGCTGCGGCGCGCTGTTCGTGCCGCTCGATACCAGCCTGCCGGCGGCCCGCATCCACGCCATCGACAGCGACGCCGGCCTGGCCCTGGTCCTGCATGCCGACGCCGCCATGCACGGCCGGCACTGGACCCATATCGACGCCTTCCCGGCCCCAGCGTCCGGCGCCGGGCTGGAACACGCCGCGCATGGCGCCGACGCCGCCTATGTCATGTACACCTCCGGCTCGAGCGGCGCGCCGAAGGGCGTCATCGGCAGCCACACGGGCGCGCTCAACCGCGTGCTGTGGGCCGCCACGGCGCTCGGCCTGGAGCGCGACGAGATCTTCTGCATGAAGAGTGCGACCGGCTTCGTCGACCACGTGGCCGAGATGTTCCAGCCGCTCCTGACCGGACGAGCGCTGCTGATCGTGGACGACGCCAGCGCGCGCGACGCCCAGGCCCTGGTGGCGCGCCTGGCGCGGCACGGGGTGACGCGGCTGACCGTGGCGCCGTTCGTGCTGGCGCGCATGGCCGAGCAGCCCGGGTTTTCCCGCCTGCGGGCGCTGCGCTCGGTCGTCTGCAGCGGCGAGGCCCTCGATTCGGTGCTGGCGCGCCGCTTCTTCAATGCCTTGCCGGGCGTGCGCCTGTTCAATGTCTACGGCCTGACCGAAACCGGCGCCGACAGCAGCTGTTACGAGGTGCCCGACGAGCCGCGCCACGGCTTGCCCGACCATTTCCGCAGTGCGGCGCATGGCGCCCACGGGCAGCGCATCACGCTGCCCGGCGTCGGCCTGGACCAGCTCAAGGAGCGCTTCCTCGATCCGCGCGTGCCGGCCACGCCGGTCACGGCCCAGGCCTATCTGGCCTGGATGGAAAGCGATATCGTGCCCTACAGCGTCAACGTCTCGGCCAGCAAGTTCATCGGACACATGACCTCGGCCCTGCCCGACTTCATGCCCGAGATCAGCGCACTGGTGGCGCGCCTGAACCAGAACATGGTCAAGATCGAAACCTCCAAGTCGCTCACCTTCCTGGAACGCCAGACGCTGGCCATGCTGCACCGCGAATTCTTCGGCGAGGACGACTACCGCGGCCGCATCCAGGATCCGCACAATGTGTTCGGGCTGGTGGTCAGCGGCGGCAGCAGCGCCAACATCACGGCGATGTGGAATGCGCGCAACGGCGCCTTGCTCAAGCTCGGCTTCAGCAAGGCCGAGATCAGCGAGCAGGGCGCCTTCGAGCTGGTGCGGCGCCGCGGTTACGCGGGCTTTGCCATCATCGCCTCGGGCCTGGCGCATTATTCGATCAGGAAGGCCGCCGCCATTCTCGGCATCGGCGAGCGCAACATCCTGGTGCTCCGCCAGGACGCGCAGCAGAAGGCCGACCTGGCCGATCTCGACGCCCAGCTGGCGCTGTGCCGCGAACGCAAGCTGCTGCCGGTGGCGATCATCGGCATCGCCGGCGCCACCGAGACCGGCACGATCGACCCGCTCGCCGCGATGGCCGCCAGCGCGGAGCGCCACGGCGTGCATTTCCACGTCGATGCGGCCTGGGGCGGCGCCATGATCTTTTCCGAGCGCTACCGCGGCCTGCTCGACGGCATCGAGCGCGCCGATTCGATCACGCTGTGCCCGCACAAGCAGCTGTTCGTGCCGCAGGGGATCAGCGTGTGCCTGCTGCGCGATCCGAAGGCGATCCACGCCAGCTCGGTGCAGGCGGTCTACCAGGGCCAGTCCGGCAGCTTCGACATGGGGCAGTACACCATCGAAGGCTCGCGCCCCGCCATTTTCCTGGCGCTGCACGCCATGTTCCACATCATGACCGGACGCGGCCTGGGCGCGCTGGTCGAGCAGGGTATCGACAAGGCCGCCTATTTCGCCGGCCGGATCGCCGCCCACCCCGCCTTCGAGCTGGTCGGTTCGCCGCAGATCAACATCCTGAACTACCGCTATATTCCGCTGCGCCTGCGTAACAAGGAGACGCTGACGGCCGCCGACAACCTGGAAATCGGCCGCGCCGTCGCCGCCATCCAGCAGCAGCAGTTCTTGCAAGGCAAGACCTTCGTGTCGAAGACCGACATCCGCAGCCAGCGCCACGGCCCCGACAAGATCACCGTGTTCCGGGTGGTCATCTCGAACCCGCTCACCAGCGACCAGGACTTGCTCGACAACCTGGCCAACCAGCTCGAGATCGCCGACACGCTGGTCGAGGGGCGCGCGCCGCACGCTGCGGCGCGCCAGTCGATCGCGCCGGCCATGGCCGGCGAACGGGATGGGGCCGACGCCGAGCGCCACCTGGTGCCGATCGGGCGCCCCATCGCCAACACCGAAATCCTGGTGCTCGACGCCGAGGGGCGCATGCTGCCGGCCGGGGTCGAGGGCGAGCTGTACGTGGGCGGCGCCGGCCTGGCGCTCGGCTACCTGCACGGCGAGGCCGCCGGCGACGCCTTCGTCGCGCATCCGTTCAAGCCCGGCCAGCGGCTCTACCGCACCGGCGACTTCGGCCTGCGCCTGGCCAGCGGCGAGCTCGCCTACCGCGGGCGGCGCGACCGCCAGGTCAAGGTGCGCGGCGTCAAGGTACAGCTGGCCGAAGTCGAAGCCTGCCTGGCGCGCCTGCCCGGCGTGGCGCAGTGCGCGGTGGTGGCCGGGCAGGGCGCCGGGGAGGGGACGCTGGAAGCCTGGGTGGTGTTGCATGCCGGCGCCGGCGCGGCCGGCGACGCGCGCCAGGCGCTGCGGCGCCAGCTGCTCGCCGCGCTGCCGGCGCCGATGGTGCCGCAGCGCCTGCACCTGGTGGCCGCGCTGCCGCTGGCGCCGAGCGGCAAGATCGACCGCGGCGCGCTGGCCGCGCAGTTGCCGGCCAGGGCCGCCGTCGGCGCCGCGCCGCGCAGCGCCACCGAAGAGCGCTTGCTGAGCCTGTGCCGCAAGGTGCTGGGCCGCGAACAGCTGACCATCGGCGACAACTTCTTCGATATCGGCGGGCACTCGATGGCCGCGGCCAGCCTGCAGCAGGAGATCCGGACCGAGTTTGCGGTCGAACTGAGCTACCAGTCCTTCTACGTCCAGCCCTGCCTGGCCGACATCGCGGGAATGATCGACGAATTGCAGGCGGCGCTGGTCTGAGTACCCGCCCGCTCCGCCCCAAGCATGCAACCAGAAAAAGAACAGGAGCACTTCATGACGCACCGATTCAAGGCGACGAGCGACCTGGCCCAGGCCAAACGCGACCTCGACGCGCACGGCTTTTGCATGGTCGACGCCGCGCTCTCGGCCCCGGAGGTCGAGACCGCGCGCAGCCGGGTGATCGAGCAGGCCAGGGCCGAACAGGAACACGGCGTGGCCTTTCGCGACGGCGGCTTCAACCAGGAGGTGCTCAATGCCCAGGGCCAGTTCCGCGATGCCGCGGCGTTCCAGGAAAAGGACGGGGGCGTCAACCAGCGCCTCTTCATGCTGGTCAACAAGGGCAAGGTCTTCCGCGACCTGGTGATCCATCCGCTGATCGACGAGCTGGTCGGCCATGTGCTGGGCCAGGACTTCCTGCTCTCGACCCTGTCGGCGAACATCGTGCGCGCCGGTTCCGTCCGGATGGGCCTGCACACCGACCAGTGGTGGATGCCCCAGCCAGCCCGCGCCGACAGCGCGCACCGGCGCGCCTCGGCCATCACCCGCCATCCGGCGCCGGAATTCGTCAGTCCCGATCCGGCGCTCGGGATCGCCCCGCCCGTCACCGTGACGGCGGTCTGGCTGCTGACCGATTTCACGCGCCGCAACGGCGCCACCGAATTCGTGCCGGGCACCCACCTGTCGGGCGCCTATCCGCGCAAGGACGGGCCGCAGGAGTACGAGACGGTACAGCCGGAAGCGCCGGCCGGCACCTTGCTGGTGTTCGACGGACGCCTGTGGCACGGCAACGGCGCCAACCTCGGCGCGCCGGACCGCATCGGCATCCTGTCGACATTTTGCGCGCCCCAGTTCCGCCAGCAGGAAAACATGATGCTCGGGCTCGATCGCAGCCTGTGGGAAGACATGCCGGAGCAGCTCAAGGCGCGCCTCGGCTACAAGGTCTGGAACGGCTACGGCCGGGTCGAGTCCGAGTTTTCCGGCTTTGTCAGCCCAGCTACCAGGTCGCACGGCGTACTTGCAGCAGGGGCTGGACATGATCACGCTCCCGCCTGACAGGCTGCCCGCCGCGCACGAGGCGCACGTCTGGTACGCCTGGGTCGAGCAATGCTCGGCGCCGCTGCTCCTCGAGCGCTACCGCGCCATGCTCAGCGCGGACGAGCGCGAGCGCCTGGGGCGCTATGTGTTCGACTACCTCAGGCGCGAGTACCTGCTCACGCGCGCGCTGTGCCGCACCACCTTGTCGCGCTACGCCGACGTCGATCCGGCCGAATGGAGCTTCTGCACCAACCGCTACGGACGCCCCGAGATCGCCGGCCCGCCCGGCATGGCCGGACTGCGCTTCAATTTGTCGAACGCGCGCAGCCTGGTGGCCTGCGTGGTCACGCGCGACGCCGATGCCGGCATCGATGTCGAGGAATCCTGCCACGCGGGCGACCTGCTGAGCATTGCCGAGACGGTGTTTTCGCCCTTCGAGCGCGCCCAGTTGCTGGCCTTGCCGCAGGCGCTGCAGCGCCAGCGTTTCTTCGACCTGTGGACCCTGAAGGAGTCCTACATCAAGGCGCGCGGCATGGGCCTGTCGTTGCCGCTGCAGCAGTTCTCCTTCCATCTCGATACGCCGGCCATCGGCATCGCCTTCGCGCCCGAGATGGCGCAGGACGCCGCGCGCTGGCAGTTCGCCCTGCGCCACCTGGGGCCGGGCCACACGCTGGCGGTCAGCGTGGAACGCGGCCACGGACCCGATTTCAGCGTCAGCCTGCGCCAGGTGATTCCCGCGCTCGGCGACGACGCGCTGGGCCGGGCGGCCTAGGCTCGCGGTGCGCCTGCTGGCCATCAGCGACCTGCATGTGGGCCATCCCGCCAACCGCGAGGCCTGGCTTGCGCTGGCCGACTACCGCGACGACTGGCTGATCCTGGCCGGCGACCTGGGCGACACCGAAGCGGACCTCGCCTTCGTGCTCGAGATCGCCGTGCGCCGCTTCGCGCGCGTGCTCTGGGTGCCGGGCAACCACGAATTGTGGACCGACGCCGGGACCGCCCGCGGCGGCCGCGACAAGTACGAGGCGCTGGTGGCGCGCTGCCGTGCGCTGGGCGTGCTCACGCCGGAAGATCCCTATGCCCTGTGGCCCGGCCCCGGCGGCCCGCACCTGATCGCCCTGATGTTCCTGCTGTACGACTACAGCTTCCGGCCCGCCGGCGTGCCGCTCGAAGGCGCCCTGGCCTGGGCCGCGCACAGCGGCGTGGCCTGCGCCGACGAATATGTGCTCGACCCGTATCCGCATGCCACGCGCCAGGACTGGTGCGCCGAGCGCTGCCGCATCACGGCGCCGCGCCTGGCGGCGGCGGCCGCGCAGGCGCCGCTGGTGCTTGTGAACCACTTTCCGCTGATCGAGGAGCTGGCCCGCATTCCGCGCCACCCGCGTTTCAGCCTGTGGTGCGGCACCACGGCCACGCGCGACTGGCACACCCGCTTCGATGCGCGCGTGGTGGTCTCGGGCCACCTGCACATGCCGTCGACGCGCTGGATCGACGGCGTGCGTTTCGAGGAAGTGTCTTACGGTTATCCGCACCAGCGCCGCCTGCAGCCGGGCTGCGTCGCCCAGTATTTGCGCCAGATCCTGCCCGCGCCGGCGCACCTCGGGCAGCGCCCGGAGGCACGCAATGCGGCCGATTTATTTTCGGGAAGCGTCACATCATCGTAATAACCTTTCGCTATTCTTTGACCTGCTTTGCAGCCCTGCCAGGCGACGCGGTCAAGCCGCAAGGGACCATATGCCGACAGGCTCCGTTGCCGCCACGGCAGTCCAACCTTTGATTAAGAACAGGTATCCGTCATGCTCGATCATCCCGTCTTGATACAACTCGTCGTCATCCTCGGCACGGCCAAACTGGTCGGGCTGCTGCTGAGCCGCTTCGGCCAGCCCTCGGTCGTGAGCGAGATGTTCGCCGGCCTGCTGCTCGGTCCCGGCATATGCGGCGCGCTGTTCCCCGAGATTCACGGCCAGCTGTTCGCGGCCGGGTCGCTGGCGGGCCTCGAAGGCCTGGTGCAGGTCGGGGTGGTGCTGTTCATGTTCATCGTCGGCCTCGAGATGCGCGCGCCGAGCGGACCGAAGACGATGATGGTGCCGGTGGTCTCGATCGGCACCATCTCGGTGCTGCTGCCGCTGTTGCTGGGCGCGGCCATCTCGCCGCTGCTGTTCCATCGCTTCGCGCCGCCGGGCGTGTCGTTCTTCGCGTTCGCGTGCTTCATCGCCGTCGCGTTCTCGATCACCGCGTTCCCGGTGCTGGCGCGCATCCTGAAGGACCGCGCCATCGCCCACACCGACCTGGGCCAGCTGGCGCTGTCGTCGGCCGCATTTTCCGATCTGCTGGCCTGGGTCATGGTGGGCCTGGTCGTCATCGTCGCCAGCGCCCACGGCAGCTGGACCAGCGCGGTGGAGCTGCTGGCCGGCCTGACGCTGCTGGTGGCCGTGCTGTTCGGCCTGGTGCGGCCGCTGGTCGCGCGCATGCTGCCGCCGAACGGCAAGCCGAGCAACGAGATCTTCACGATCATCGTCATCGGGGTCTTCATCGCCGCCTACGTCACCAAGCGCATCCACATCGACGCGGTGTTCGGCGCCTTCCTGTTCGGCCTGTGCCTGCCGCGCGACGAGCGCCTCGTGCAGTGGTTCAGCGAGCGCGTCGAGCCGGTCGCGGTCGTGGTGCTGATGCCGGTCTTCTTCGCCCTGGCCGGCCTGAAGACCAGCGCCGGCGCCTTCGGCGACGAAACGCTGTGGGTATTCGCCCTGATCTTCGTGACCGCCGTGGCGGGCAAGATCGCCGGCGGCTTCATCGGCGCCCGCATTGGCGGCTGCGCGCCGCGCATGGCGATGTCGATCGGCGCGCTGATGAATGCCCGCGGCCTGATGGAAATGATCGTGCTCAAGATCGGTCTCGATGCCGGCTTGATCGGGGCCGACCTGTTCACCATGTTCCTCGTCATGGCGATCGCCACGACCGTCATGGCCGGACCCCTGCTGTCGCTGATCGAACGCCGTCCCGCGGCTGTCGGCCTCGTGCCGGCCGAGAATTGAACCGGCCGGGAAAACGATCATGGACCGTGTAATCGAAAAGAAGAAGTGGCCGCGCCGTAAGATCGCGGCCGTTGCCGCCGCCATCGTCAGCGTCGGGGCGATCATTTCCATGGCCGCCGCCAACGCCAGCAAGAGCCGGCTGAGCATCGATGCCAGCCGCCTGAGCACGGCGCAGGTGCGCAACAGCGCGTTCCAGGAATATGCCGCCATCAACGGCAGCGCGCTGCCCAAGCATACGGTGTTCCTGGACGTGCAGGAAGGCGGGATCGTCGACAAGATCTTCGTGCGCAGCGGCGAGATGGTCAAGAAGGGCGACCTGATCCTGGCGTTCTCGAACAATGGCGCGCAAAAGGAAAACATCGATGCCGAGACGCGCCTGCTGGAAAACCTGAACCAGCTGCGCAACTCAAAGATCAGCCTGACGCAGTCGAACCTGATCCTCAAGGACCAGCTGCTCGACCTGGAATACAAGATCGCCGACGCCGAGGCCAAGTTCGCGCGCTACGAGAAGCTGGCCAACAATCCGACGCCCTTCCTGTCCAAGGAAGCGTTCGCGACCCAGCGCGACCAGCTGACGCATTACAAGGAAAAACGCGACCTGCTGCGCGAGCGCATCCGCCAGGAAACCGCTCTCGAACACCAGCAAATCCGGCAGATCGATTCCTCGATCGCGAGCGTGGAACGCAATATGGAGATGCTTACCCAGATTATCGAGAGCTTGAAGGTGCGGGCGCCGATCGACGGCCAGCTCTCGAGCCTGAACGTGGAAATCGGGCAGAGCATCCTGCGCTGGCAGCGTATCGCCCAGATCGACCAGCTCGGCAGCTTCATGGTGCGTGCCGACATCGACCAGTATTACATCTCCAAGGTCGCGCCAGGGCAGAAGGGGAAGTTCGAGTTCAACGGCAAGCCCTACGAGGTCGTCGTCGGCAAGATCTACCCGGACGTCAAGAACAGCATCTTCCAGGCCGACCTGAACTTCGTCGGCGCCGCACCCGAGGGCATCAAGCGCGGCCAGACCCTGCAGATCGACCTCAGCCTTTCCGAGTCGAGGATGACCAAGGTGGTCGACAAGGGCGGCTTCTACCGCCACACCAACGGACGCTGGGCCTATGTGCTGGCGGCCGACGGGCGCTCCGCACGGCGCAGCAATATCGTGTTCGGCCGACAGAACCCGCAGTCGGTCGAAGTGCTCGAAGGGCTCGACGTGGGCGAGCGCATCATCACGTCCGACTACGAAGGTTTCGGGGACGTCGACGAGCTCAAGTTCTCCGAAGCGCCCAAGCGCTGAGCGGGTGCAGTTGCCGCGCCGGCGCCTTGCGCCGGCCTTGTTATCGACATCACTTTCGAGGTTTCAACATGAAAATCCCGGTCGTCTCTACTCTCGCCAAGGCATGGAACGGCAATAACCCACGCGTGCGCGTTTTCTTCGGGCTGGCACTGGCCTTCGCGCTGGCCTGCGGCGCCACCCTCATGCTGTGGAAGACCGGCACCCTGGGCGGCGGCGCCGCCGTCAGCGCCGCCTTCCTGCTGGGCGCCATGGCGGCCGCCTGCGTGGCGGCGATCTGCACCTTCCAGGCCATGGTCGAGCGCAAGCAGGCCGGCGACACGCTGGCGGCGGCCGAGCAATGAGCGAGCCGGCCTGGTACCTGAAGCCCGAGGTCTACTTCGAGCCGCTCTTCAATGGCTGGTATGCCTGGCCCTACCTGATGCAGCCGGCCACCGCCGCGCGCCATACCGTGCACACGCACCGGCGCATCATGAAGTCCTTCGTCAACAACTTCCAGATGCACATCCTGGCCAACAAGGAGCGCGACCTGTCGGGCGGCGACTACCTGGACTGCCAGGAAGACCAGGTGGCGGAAATCCGCGCGCTGGTGGCCAACCTGGAGCGCGACTGCGCCGACCTGATCGCGCTCTCCGGCGCCATCGACGAACTCGAGGAGCTGCTGCGCGGCCACACGAGCGGCGAGTCGATCGAGCCGCTGTATGCCCGGGTGCCGGAGCGGCTCAAGGGCTATGTTGAGCTGTTCATGGACGCCGAGCACCATCCGTCCTACCGCCTGCTCGAGGCGCTCCTGTACCGCAGCCCCTGGTACCGGCGCGACCTGCAGACGCTCGGTTTCGGCCTGCTGTCGCGGGTGGCGGGGCGACCCTTCGTGTTCAGCACCCCGCGCCTGGCCGACGCCGATCACCTGCAGCTGGCCCTGGATTTCTGCCATCCCAAGGTCGACCGCCTGTTCGCCGCGCGCGAGCGCCCGGTCACCGACGCCGAGCTGGACGCGTTGATCACCAACAGCGGCGCCCGCGGCGGGCTGGCGATGGCCGAGCTGTTCACGCGCGAGGCGCCGGCGCGCCGCCACCGGCCTGTGGCGCAGGGCGTGCGCGTGACCTACACCGGCCACGCCGGCTTCCTGCTCGAGACGCCGGAGGTGGTCATCCTGGTCGACCCGGTCATCCCGAGCCGCGCCGCCGCCGACACCGACAACCTCGTCAGCTTCAGCGAACTGCCGCCGCGGATCGACTACATCTGCCTGACCCACAGCCACCAGGACCACGTCAACCTGGAAACGCTGCTGCAGCTGCGCTACAAAACGGGCAAGGTCATCGTGCCGAAGAATAACGGCGGCGGCCTGTTCGATCCATCCATCAAGCTGATGCTGGGGAACCTGGGTTTCGACGTCGTCGAGGCCGAAGACCTAGACGAATTCAAGGTCGCCGGCGGCAAGATCGTCGCCATTCCCTTCCTGGGCGAACACGGCGACCTGCATATCCGTTCCAAGGCCGCCTGGTATATCGAGCTGCACGGCCGTACCTTCTTCTTCGGCGCCGACTCGGCCAACCTCGAGCCGCGCCTGTACCAGCACCTGAGCCGGTTCTACAAGGACTTCGACATCCTGGCCGTCGGCATGGAATGCGTGGGCGCGCCCTACACCTGGCTGTACGGCGCGCTGACGACCCGGCCCGTGGCCAAGAACATCAAGGCCTCGCGCCGCCTCAACGGCAGCGACTTCGAACGTGCCCTGCCGATGGCCGAGGTCTTCACGCCGCGCCGCGTCTACATCTACGCCCTCGGCGCGGAGCCTTGTTACAAGTACATCACCGGCATCGACTACCACGACGACTCCAGGCAGATCGTCGAATCGGGGAAGATGATCGCCGCATGCCAGGCGATGGGGATCGAGGCCGAGTGCATGTTCGGAAAAAAAACGATCGCCTTTGACCCGCTGTGACCGCAGCCTCACCTCGACAGGACTTATCGCCATGAACAACAGCATGCCTACTTCGAAGTGGTTTTTGGTCGTCAAGCCACGACCACAGGCCCAGTTCCGCCTGTTCTGCTTCCCCTATGCCGGCGGCAGCGCCACGGCCTACTCGGCCTGGGCCGAGCTCCTGCCCGAGAACGTCGAGCTGGTGGCGATCCAGCCGCCGGGCCGCGCCAACCGCCTTAACGAAGCGCTCCTCACGTCGGTGCACGAGATGGCCGACGGCGTCGCCGACGCGATCGGCCCCTGGCTCGACCGTCCCTACATGATCTATGGCCACAGCCTGGGATCGATCGTCAGTTTCGAGCTGCTCCATTCGCTGCGGGCGCGCGGCCTGGCGCTGCCGTTCCGCTATTTCTGCGGCGCGCGCCGCGCCCCCCATTTTCCGCCGCGGATCGCGCCGATCCATAACTACCCGCTCGAAGAGTTCAAGGCCGAACTCAAGACCCTCAACGGCACGCCCGAGATCATCCTCAACAACGCCGACCTGATGGACATCTTCGTGCCGATCCTGCGCACCGATTTCAAGGCCGCCTACAACTACCGGCGCGAGCCGGCCATCCGGCTCGAGTGCGAGGTGTCGGTGTTCAATGGCGCCAAGGACGACAAGGTGCTGGAGGAAGACATGGTGGGCTGGCAGGAGCATTTCGCGCGCAAGGTCGACTTCCGCACCTTCCCAGGCGGACATTTCTTTATGGACGAGAACCGCGGCGCCGTCCTCGACGCCATTTGCGAAAGCGTCCACCAGCGCAGCGAGCTCGTGGCCGCCTGAAGCGCACGCCTTCTCCCTGTCATTCGCAGCAGCGGGCGCGCCCGGCGCGCCCGGCCCACCGATCGGAATCTCATCATGCTCATTCAAACCAGTGCCTTGTCCAAAGTTTTCCGTACCGACGAAGTCGAAACGGCCGCCGTCAACAGCATCGACCTCGAAGTCCACGAGGGTGAATTCGTCGCCCTGATGGGTCCCTCGGGCTGCGGCAAGTCGACCCTGATGCACATCATCGGCCTGCTCGACAACGCCTCCAGCGGCAGCTACCGTTTCCTGGGCGAGGAAGTGGCGACCATGAGCGAGCGCCAGCGCTCCACCTTCCGCAAGAAGAACATCGGCTTCATCTTCCAGAGCTTCAACCTGATCGACGAGCTGACCGTGTTCGAGAACGTCGAACTGCCCCTGATCTATGCCGGCATGGCGGCCGCCGAGCGCCGCCCCAAAGTGGAGGCGGTGCTGACCAAGCTCGATATCGTGCACCGCAAGAACCACTATCCGCTGCAACTGTCGGGCGGCCAGCAGCAGCGCGTGGCAGTGGCGCGCGCCATCGTCACCGCGCCGCGCCTGATCCTGGCCGACGAGCCCACCGGCAACCTCGATTCGCGTCACGGCAACGAAGTGATGGGCATCCTCAAGCAGCTCAATGCCGAAGGCAGCACGATCGTGATGGTGACCCACTCCGAGCACGATGCGGGCCATTGCAGCCGGGTCTGCCGCCTGCTGGACGGCAAGGTCGTCAGCCAGGCCGGCCGGCAACACGCCGGCGCCGCCGAACTGGCGCTCACCGGCAGCGATTGACGTGCACCCGATCCCGCACCCGCGCGCCCTGGGCGCCCACCGCAGTACTTGACGGAGCCAAGCCGTGTTTATCCATTATTTCAAAATTGCGGTTCGCAACCTGCTCAAGGATCGGGTTTATTCAGCGATCAACCTGCTGAGCCTTTCCCTGGCGATCGCCTGCGCGATCGCCTTGTCGCTGTACGTGAGCAACCAGCTCACCTACGACAAGCACCACGCCGGCCACGAGGCCATCGTCCGGGTGGTCAACGAGATCGCCACCAACGGCGAACCGAGCCGATATGCGATGACCTCGCGTGCCCTTGGCCCCTTGCTCACCAAGCAGTATCCCCAGGTGGGCGAGTTCGTCCGGATTCGCAATTTCGCCGTCTCGCGCGCCGTGTTCCGTTACAAGGACACGGTCAAGTACTGGGATGACGTCAAGATCGCCGACGAGAACATCTTCAGCGTCTTCACGCATGAAGCGGTGTTCGGCGACCTGAAGGACGCGCTGAAGGATCCCTCCTGGATCGCCGTCAGCCAGAGCTTCGCCAGGAGCTATTTCGGCGACCGCAATCCGGTCGGCGAGACCATCGCCACCGATACGTTCTCGTACCGCATCGCGGCCGTGTTCAAGGACCTGCCGAAGAACAGCCACATGCGCTACGACGCGGTGCTGTCGATGAAGCGCCTGCGCGACTTCGGCCTGGACGACACCATGTCCTCGCCGGAGCAGCTGTTCGACATCGAGAACTACACGTATTTCAAGCTCGCGCCGGGCATGAACCGCCGCTCGTTCGAGCAGTTGCTCACCAAATTCGGCGACGACACCACCGCCGCCGTGGGCAAGCGCATGCATTCCAGGATCTTCTACAGCGTCCAGGGCCTGACCGACATCCACTTCGACGACGGCTACCGCTACGACCAGCCGGTGGGTAACATCCTGTACGTCTACGGCTTCATCGCGGTGGCGCTGTTCCTGGTGATCGTCGCCTGCATCAACTACACCAACCTGGCGACCGCGCGCGCCATCGGCCGCTCCAAGGAAATCGGCATGCGGCGCGTGATCGGCGCCACGCGCGAGCAACTGGTGGCCCAGTTCCTGGGCGAGTCGGTGTGCCTGACCCTGATCGCGGCGGCCCTCGGCATCGGCCTGCTGCTGGTGCTCGACCTGACGGTGGGCCTGGACCGGCTGCTCGGCGCCAGCGTCGAGATCGACATCCTGCGCGAGCCGTCCATCGTGCTGTGGGTCCTGCTGGGGACGGTCGCGATCGGCATCGGGGCCGGCCTGTATCCGGCGCTCTACCTGTCCTCGATCGGCACCCTGGCCGCGCTCAACAACAGCCGCAACATGCGCCGCGCCCGTTTTTCGCTGCGCGAGATCCTGGTGTTCATCCAGCTGGTGGTGTCGGTCGGTATCGTCGCCAGTACGCTGATCATGGGCCGCCAGATGCAGTTCATCGCCGACAAGCCGCTCGGCTTCGAGCGCGGCAACAAGGTGGCCGTGCTGCTGCACGGGGTCGACGCGATCAAGAAAATTCCGGTGATGAAGGTCGAGCTGGAGCGCTACCCGAATATCCTCAGCGTCACCGAAACCTCCTTCGTGCCGGGCGACGAGGTGGCGGCCAACCTGATCAAGGCGGCCACCAACGACGGCGACATGCAGGAAGTCATCGTCAACCAGATCGCCGTCGACCGCGACTTCGTCAAGAACGTGGGCATCGAGCTGGCCAGCGGACGCGATTTCTCCAAGCGCATGCTGACCGATGTCGGGGCCTCGGTGCTGGTCAACGAATCCTTCGTGCGCCTGATGGGCTGGAAGGATCCGATCGGCAAGCGCATCCAGAACGACGGCCACGTCATCGGCGTGCTCAAGGATTTCCATTTCAGCTCGCTGCACGCCAGGGTGGGGCCGATGTTGCTGCGCCAGTTCCAGAAAACCGAACTCGATAACGTGCCGCCCAAGGAGCGCAACCTGATCACGCGCTCGATGGTGATCGCGCTCTCGGGCGAGAACGTGGAGCAGGCGCTGGCCTCGATCCGCGCCGTGGTCTCGGCGGCCAATCCCAAGCACCCGTTCGAGTTCGCCTTTTTTGATGACCTGCTGCAGCGCCAGTACGCCAGCGAGACCGCGATCATGCGCCTGACCGCCAGCTTCGCACTGATCTGCATCGTCATTTCCTGCCTCGGCCTGTATGGCCTGGCCGCCTTCACCACCCAGCAGCGCACCAAGGAAATCGGCGTGCGCAAGGTGCTGGGCGCGACGCCGGGCAACATCGTGTGGATGCTCACGCGCGGCCTGCTCAGCTGGGTGGGAGCGGCGGCCGTATGCGCGTCGCTGCTGACCTGGTTCGTGATGGACCAGTGGCTGCAAAGCTTCGCCTACAAGACCAGCATGCACCCGGCCATCTTCGTGGCCGCCACCGCCCTGATCGCGGCCCTGGCCTTCCTCTCGGTGGCGATCCAGGCCGGCCGCACCGCGCTGCGCAACCCCGTCACGGCGCTGCGCTACGAGTAGGTAATCGGACCGTCGGCAAGCCGCGGGCGCCTTGCGCGACCCGCGGCTTTTTGCTTTTTTCGGCCCTGCCGCGGGCCGCCGAAAACGCGCGCCGCGCGCGGCCGAAATTGGCGCCCAGCGTCACATCATCGTAATAACATTCCGATATATTTCTCTTCGTCAGCGTGGTGTTTTGAACAGGTGCGACACGCATGACAGCACGCGCATCCGGCCGCTCCCGACAAGAGGAATCAAGCATGACGAGCATTCAAGAGTCATCCCAGCCACCGGCGCTGGCGGCGCGCTTCGGCGCCGCGGTGCGCACCCGCCCCGAGCGCGCCGCGATCGAGTTCGGGACCCGCCGCTGGTCTTACCGCGAGATCGATACCCTGAGCGACAGCCTGGCCGCGCGCCTGCAGAAGCAGGTGCGCGCCGCCGACGTCGTCGTCATCCACTGCGAGCGCGGCCCCCTGCTGGTACTGGCCATGCTGGCCTGCGTCAAGGCCGCGCGCCTGTTCTTCGTGGTCGGCGAACACCAGCCCGAAGCGTATGTCGCCCGTGCCCTGGACGGCGTGGGCGGCATGGCCTGGGTCGGCGCCGATGGTTACTCGGATCCGGCCAAGGCCGCCCGCATCGGCGGCGCGCGCCTCCAGGCTTGCCTGATGCTCGGCCCGCAGGACCTCGATCCAGCCGCCGCCGGCCTCCCGTTCGCCGCCGCCGGCGACCCGCCCGCGGCCGGGCTCTACCTGGTGGCCACATCGGGCACGACCGGCAAGCCGAAGCTGGTGCTGACCGGCGAAGCGCCCATCCTCAATTTCCTCGACTGGTACGGCGCCAGCTTCGGCCTGACCCACGAGGACAAGTTCAGCATGCTCTCGGGCCTGGGCTACGACCCGCTGATCCGCGACATTTTCGGCGCGCTCTGCCTGGGCGCCTGCGTCGCCATCCCCGAACCGGACGCACTTGGACTGCGCCGCGGCCTGCACGCCTGGGCCAGGGAGCACCGGGTCACGGTGATCCATGCCACCCCGCAGCTGGCCCAGCTCATCTTCGACAAGGACCAGCGCGAGCCGCTGCCTGCGGTGCGCGTGATGGCCGTCGGCGGCGCCGCGCTCGGCCACGATCTGGCCCAGCACGTGGCGGCGCTGCTCGACGGCGGCGTTCTGCTCAACGTCTACGGCGCCAGCGAAACGCCGCAGATCATGGCCTGCCACCAGGTGCGGCGCGGCGCGCCGCGCCCGGAAGGCGCCACCGGCGGGAACGTCGCGCTCGGCCGGCCGATCGCCCAGGTCGACATCGCCGTGCTCGACGACGAAGGCCGGCGCTGCGCGCCCGGCGCGGTGGGCGAGATCTTCATCGCCACGCCGCACCTGGCGCACGGCTACTTCCAGGATGCGGCGCTGACGGCGCAGAAGTTCGTGGACTTGCCGTTGTGCGGCGGGCGCGCCTACAAGACCGGCGACCTCGGTTGCGTCGACGCCGCCGGCCAGCTGCACTACGTCGGCCGCAAGGACCGCCAGATCAAGGCGCGCGGCTACCGGATCCAGCTCGAGGAGGTCGAACAGTCGGTCCAGGCGCTGCCCCAGGTGGCCGCCGCCGCCGTGCTGTTCGACGCCGCCGAGGGTGGCGGCAAGCTGGTGTGCTACCTGGAGGCCGCGCCCGGCACCAGTGCCAGCGTGCCCGCGATCAAGCAGGCCCTGGTCGACGTCTTGCCGACCTACATGATGCCGGACCGCTACGTGGTGCTGGCCCGGATGCCGATGAACAGCCGCCACAAGATCGATTACGCCGGCCTCAAGGCGGCCGTGCCGGTGGCACCGCAGGCGGGCGCGGCAGTGCCCGGCGCGAGCCAGGGCGTGGCGCGCCAACTGTTGACGATCTGGTCCGGCGTGCTGGACACGCCGAGCGCGGACATTGCGCTCGACAGTAACTTTTTCGATGTCGGCGGCAATTCTCTGCTGTCGGTGAAGTTGATCGAATACATCAACAAGAGTTTTTCAAAAAACATGAAGACAAGCGATTTGTTCGTGCATTCGAACATCAACGAGTTGTCGAAATTTCTTGCATCTACGAATGACGAGCAAGGCCAATCCAACAGCGGCGCCAATGCAGGCCGGCGTGCGCATTATCTCAGCCAAGTCAGCTTGGGACGAAACAGGAAAATACGGGTGGAACTATGAGCGAAATGAACGGTGCGATTGCGATTGTCGGCATGTCCCTGCGGTTCCCGAAAGCGAACACGCAAGAACAATTCTGGAACAATCTGCTCGAAGGGCGCGACTGCGCCAGGATGCTCGACAAGGAAGAGCTGGCCAAGCTGGGCGTCGCCCGCGAAAAGCTCGATAGCGCGGAATACGTCTATCGCAGCTACGACCTGGACGATATCGACATGTTCGACGCCAAGTTCTTCGGCTTCTCGCCGCGCGAGGCGCGCATGGCCGATCCCCAGCTGCGCATCATGCTCGAAGCGGCCCAGGAATGCATCGAGGATTCCGGCCACATCGTCAACGGCACCAAGACCGGCATGTACTTCGGCGTGGCCGATCACAAGTACTGGATGTACTACAACCTGTTCCAGTCGCCGCTGGAAGAGCAGAACGAAGTGGCCAAGCGCATCATCGCGGTCAAGGACTTCTTCGCGACCCAGCTGTCGCACAAGCTGGGCCTGACCGGTCCCAGTATCTCGCTCAACAGCGCCTGCTCGACCGGCCTGCTGGCGACTCACGAGGCCTGCAACCACCTGCTGATGTACGACTGCGACTACGCGCTCGCCGGCGGCTGCGAAATCCTCAAGGGCGTCGGCTACCAGTACTTCGACGGCGGCCTGTCGGCCAAGGGCGGCTACCTGCGCGCCTTCGACAAGGACGCCTCGGGCACGGTGTTCGGCAGCGGCGTCGGCATGGTCATGCTGCGCCGCCTGGAAGACGCGCTCGCGGACGGCGACAAGATCTACGCCGTCATCCGCAGCACCGCCGTCAACAACGACGGCAACCAGAAGGTCGGCTACATGGCGCCCGGCGTCAAGGGCCAGATGAGCGTGATCCACGAAGCGATCGAGCGCGCCGGCGTGTCCGCGCGCGACATCAGCTATGTCGAGGCGCACGGCACCGGCACGAATGTCGGCGATCCGATCGAGATCGAGTCGATCAGCAAGGTCTACCGCAAGTACACGGACGACAAGCAGTACTGCACCATCGGCTCGGTCAAGACCAACGTCGGCCACCTGAGCATCGCCGCCGGCATCGCGGGTCTGATCAAGACGTCGCTGATGCTGTACCACAAGAAAATCCCGAAAATCCTGCACTTCAACGAAGCCAATCCGGCCATCGATTTCGAAAACAGCCCGTTCAAGGTGGCGCGCGAGCTGTCCGACTGGACGCCCTACAACGGGCGCCGCATCGCCGGCATCAGCGCCTTCGGCGTCGGCGGCACCAACGTGCACGCGGTGCTGGAAGAGGCGCCGGCGCCGGTGCGCGGCGGCGCCGGTTCGCTCTACGACCGCCTGTTCGTGCTGGGCGCCAGGAGTGAAAAGGCCCTGGCCGACGTCCGCCTGCGCCTGGCCGACTTCGTCCTGCGCCATCCGGAGACGGCGCCGGGCGACATCGCCTTCACGCTCAATGCCGGACGCCAGAAATTCGAGCACCGGCTGGCGCTGAGCGCGTCCGGACGCGAACAGCTGGCCGAGGCGCTGCGCGCCGATACCCACAAGGTGCACGGCCTGTCCTCGGGCACGATGCGCCAGACCGTGTTCATGTTCCCGGGGCAGGGCGCCCAGTATCCCGACATGGGGCTGCAGCTCTACCTGCAGGAGCCGCGCTTCAAGGCCCACGTCGACGCCTGCTGCGCCGAGGCCAGGAATGCGCTCGGCATCGATATTTTCCCGGTCCTGTTCCCGTCCCTGTGCGGCGCGGCCGGCGGCGACGAGCGCATCAACCAGACCGAATTCACCCAGATCTGCCTGTTCGTCGTTTCGGTCGCCATGGCGCGCCTGTGGATCGAGTTCGGCGTGCGGCCGGCCGCCATGATCGGCCACAGCATCGGCGAATACGCCGCCGCCTGCGTGGCCGGCGTGTTCTCGCTCGAAGACGGCCTGAAACTGGTGGCCCACCGCGGCCGCCTGATGCAGTCGATGCCGAAGGGCAGCATGCTGTCGGTGCCGCGTCCCGCGGCCGACCTGGCGCACTACCTGGGCGCAGGCCTGTCGATCGCCGGCATGAACAGCCCGACATCGTGCGTGGTGTCGGGTACCGATGCGGCCATCGAGGCGCTGGCCGCCACGCTCGGCGCGGCGAATATCAAGAGCACCGTGCTGCATACCTCGCACGCCTTCCATTCGCACATGATGGATCCGATCCTGGAGCCGTTCGAGGAAGTGGTGCGTTCGGTCGACCTGCAGGCGCCGCGGATCCCGTTCATCTCCAACCTGACCGGCACCTGGATCGGCGCCGAGCAGGCCATCGATCCGGCCTACTGGTCGGCCCAGCTGCGCGCCGCGGTGCTGTTCTCGAAAGGTGCCGAATGCGTCGTGCAGCAGGACTCGGTCTGCCTCGAGATGGGGCCGGGCGCTTCCCTCTGCTCGCTGCTGGGGCAGCATGACTTCGATTCCGCCTGCCTCACCGTGAGCACCCTGCCGCGTGCCAAGGACGACGTATCGGCGGCCGATTTCCTGGTCGGCGCGCTCGGCACGGCATGCTGCCACGGGGTCGAGATCGACTGGGAGGCCGTGTATGCCGGCAGCGGCGCGCGCCGCGTGTCGCTGCCGACCTATCCGTTCGAGCGCAAGAGCTTCTGGCTCGACGACGAGATGCTCAAGCCGAAGACGGTGACGGCCGACCTCGGGCCGCTCGAACACCCGCTGCTCGGGCGCCGCGTCGCCACCTCGTCGAAGGTGGTGGTATTCGAAAACCTCATCGACAAGGATAGCCCGAAGTTCCTGGCCGATCACCGCCTGATCGAGACCGTGATCTTCCCGGGCGCCGGCTATACCCAGATGGCGCTCGAAGCGGGCAAATACTTCATCAAGAACAAGAAGGTCAAGATCGACGAAATCCGCTTCGCCCAGGTCATGATGCTGCACGACGGCGCCAGGAAGGTGATGCAGATCGTGGCCACCGCCAGCGGCGACGGCTGCACCTTCGAAATCCTGAGCCGCAACGCCGGCGAACAGGCCGACGCGGCCTGGGTGCTGCATGCCAAGGGCAAGATTTCGCCGCACTCGGTGAACGCCCCGGCGATCGCGATGCCGGCCCTGGCCAGCCAGCCGGAACGCGAACTGGTGCCGCTGTCGCGCTACTACGACGCCCTCAAGTTCATCACGTTCGGTCCGTCGTTCCGCTGCATCAAGCGCCTCTGGATCGGCGAGAACGGCGCCGGCCAGCTCGAAAGCCTGGGCCTGGTCGAGCTGCCGCAGCACCTGTACGGCGAGGTCGACCGCTACAGCTTCCATCCGGTGCTGCTCGACGCCGCGTTCCAGATCATCGACGGACCGCGGATCTCGCAGACCGGCACCTTGCCGGTCGGCCTGCGCAATTTCACCGTGTACGACGCAGTACCGAATTCGTTCTACGTGCACGCCGTGCGGCGCGAGCAGGCCGACGAGGAGTACTCGATCGGCGAGATCACCGTGTTCTCCGAAAAGGGCAGCGTGATCGCCCGGATCGAGCACTACCTGCAAAAGGAGATCGCCGACTCCGTGGTCGCGCGCGACCAGCTGGCCGATGTGCTGTTCGACATCGACTGGCAAAAGACCGGGCAGGCCATCGCGCGGCCGGCGAAAGCCGGGGCCTGGGTCGTCATCGGCGCGCCGAACGCCTTCAGCGACAAGCTCGAGGCCGAGCTGGCGCAGGCGGGCCGGCAGCTGCTGCGGCTCGAGGGCGGCCTGCTCGACGACAGCCAGCCGGCCACCACCCATGCCATGGGCAAGCGCTACGCCGCGCCGTCGGAGTCGGCGCGCGACGCGGCCCTGAGCGCCGAGGTGCTGGCCATGGTCAAGCGTTCCGAAGTCGACACCATCGTCTTTGCGCGTGGCCTGGCCGACGGCGCCAGCGCCGAGGACGCGCTCAACCTGAGCCTGAACCTGCTCGGCATGGTCCAGCTGGTCAATGCCTGCGACGCCGATGCGCCGCCGCGCATCGTGATCGGCACCCGCGGCGCCCAGGCGGCCGGCGGCGACAGCGCCGGCAGCGAAGCACAGGCGCACCAGGCGGCGCTCTGGGGCATCGGCAATACCTTGACGGCCGAACATCCTGAACTGCGCTGCCTGCGCGCCGACCTCGATACCGAGCCGGCCTCGCTGGACGCCTTCGTGGCCGACCTGGTGGCCGGCGAAACGCTGGAAAACCAGCTCGCCTACCGCGCCGGCCAGCGCCTGGCGCCGCGCCTGCGGCGCCATGGCGCCGGCGCCGGTGCGGACAGCGCGCTGCGCCTGCCGAACGGCCCGTTCGAGGTGCGCCTGATGCGCTTCGGTACCTTCGATAATTTCTCGGCCCGCGAATTCATCCCCGACCTGGTCGGCGAGAACGAGGTGCTGGTCGAGATGCACAGCGCGGCGCTGAACTTCAAGGAGACGCTCTACGTCCTGGGCTTCCTGAACCCGAACAAGCGCCACGCCGCGCATTTCGACTTCGGCATGGAAGGCGCCGGCCGCATCAAGCGTGTCGGCCCGGGCGTCGCCCACCTGAAGAAGGGCGACGACGTCATCGTCTGGCATAACGGCTGCCTGTCGAGCGACTTCGTGGTCAACGTCGACAAGGTGATCAAGAAGCCGGCGCGGCTGTCGTACGCCGAAGCGGCCTGCCTGCCGACCGTGTTCATGACCGCCTACCACGCGCTCTACAACATCGCCCGGATCAAGCGCGGCGACAAGGTGCTGATCCACGCGGCCGCGGGCGGGGTGGGGCAGGTCTCGATCCAGATCGCCAAGGCGGCCGGCGCCGAGATCTTCGCCACCGCCAGCCAGGGCAAGTGGGACCACTTGCGGGCGCAGGGCGTCGATCACGTATTCGACTCGCGCACCCTCGATTTCTCGCGCCAGGTCATGGAAGCGACCGGCGGCAGCGGCGTCGATATCGTGTTCAACAGCCTGAACGGCGAATTCATCGAACGCAGCTTCGACACCCTGGCGCCCCATGGCCGCTTCGTCGAGATCGGCAAGAAGGACATCTGGTCCAACGAACGCGCCGCGGCCTACCGCCCGGACGTCGACTACACCTTCTTCGAGATCGGCGAAAACGACACCAGCGGCGGCATCGGCGGCAGCACCATCATCCACGACCTGATGCGCCAGATCCTCGACGACTTCGAGTCGGGCAAGCTGACGCCGCTGCCGATGACCGAGTACGCGGTGAGCGACCTGCAGCAGGCCTACCGCTACCTGGCCGCCGGCAAGAACGTCGGCAAGGTGGTCGTCAACTTCGACAAGCACCAGAGCGGCAGCGGCGCGGCCCTGGTGCGGCCGGACCGCACCTACCTGGTCACGGGCGGCCTGGGCGGCCTCGGATTCGAATCGGCCAACTGGCTCATCAAGCAGGGCGCCAGGCACATCGCGCTGGCCGGACGCAGCGCCCCGGCCGAGGACATCGCACGCCAGATCGACGACTTCCAGAAGATCGGCGTGAATGCCTTCCCGGTGCGCGGCGACATCGGCGTGCGTGCCGACGTCGAGCGCATCCTCGATACCATCGCCGCCGGCGCGGCGCCGCTGGGCGGCATCCTGCACTGCGCCGGCGTGCTGGAAGACGGCGTGCTGGCACAGCAGACGGCGCCGAAGTTCGAGAAAGTGTTCGGCCCCAAAGTGATGGGCACCCTGCACCTGCACCACCTGACGGCCGGCATGGCGCTCGACTTCTTCGTCTGCTTCTCGTCGGTCTCGGCCATCCTCGACGGCGGCGGCCAGAGCAACTACGCGGCCGCCAACGCCTTCATGGACCGCTTGATGAGCCTGCGCCGCGGCCAGGGCCTGGCTGGCCTGTCGGTCAACTGGGGCGCCTGGGCGGAAGTGGGCATGGCGGCGCGCCTGGCGCAGAAGCGCACGATGGACATGAGTCACTTCATCACCCGCGAAGAAGGCTTCCTGTCGCTCGAACGCCTGATGGCGGCGAACGCGGTGCAGGGCGTGGTCTGCAAGCTGGGCGCGCGCCTGGCCCCGGACACCCGCTCGCGCCTGCTGCTCGACCTGGTCGAGGCGGCCGATGCCGGCGAGGGCACGACGATGGGCGACCTGGAACGGGTATTCGCCCAACACCCGGACAACAGCGCGGTCGACAATTTCGCGCTGTTCCTCAAGGCCCAGGTCAACCGGGTACTGGGCGCCGATGCGCGCGACGAGGTCGACGCCGCCACGGAATTCGTGGCCCTCGGTGTCGATTCGCTGTCGATGACGGAACTCAAGAATGCGGTCGAACACGGCATGGGCAAGCCGCTCAAGATGGCCACCTTCTTCGCCAATCCGACGGTGGGGCACTTGTCGAAGCACCTGGCGAAGGAATACGCAGACCTGTTCGCCGCCAAGGGCGCGCAACCCGCAGCCGCCGCCGCGCCGGTCAAGGCATCGAGCATCGACTTCGTCGCCATGGGCGGCGGCGACGGCGAGCGCCCGATCTTCTGCCTGCCCGGGCTGAACGGAAACATCTTCGACTTCACCGATTTCGCCGCGACCGTCAAGCACAAGTACCGGGTGATGGTGGGCGAGATCAGCAGCGAGCTGGCGACCCTGGAGACCGATATCGCCACGATCGCGGCCGACGCGGTGGCGCGCATCAAGCGCATCCAGCCCGCCGGACCGTACGCGCTGCTGGGCTATTCCTACGGCGGCGTGGTGTCGCTCGAAGTGGCGCACCAGCTGCGCGGCGCCGGCGACGAGGTCGACATGCTGATGATGCTCGATTCGTTCCCGCACTTCCACTACCGCCTGGACGAGCGCTTCATGAGCTTCATGTCGGCCCTGATCGTCGATTCGATCCTGACCCCGATGAAGTTCGACGCCCAGACCTACGAGCGGCTGGCGACCCAGATCATGCGCACCCCGGGCGACCGGATGGGCGAGCTGATGCAGCAATTCGATACCGGCGACGCACCCGGCGCGCGGGTGAATATTGAGTTGTTCAGCAATATCGCCGAAGCCGGCAAGAAGCGTTCGCTGGCCTCCTACGCGCCGCCGAAGAACATCGACGGCGTGAAGATCACCTACGTCAGGGCCGGCAGCTATCCGCGCAGCATGTCGTTCGCGCAGCTCGACGGCTTCCTGGACGACGCGACGATGCGCGACGAGAAGTACTCGTGGGGTGATTTCGTCGGCAACGACTTCGAGGTGCACCGGGTCGCCGGCCAGCACAACGAGCTGCTCAAGCCGGTCCACGTGGACGCCATCGTCGGCCTGGTCGACCGTGCACTGGGTGGCGCGCACCAGTAGCGCGCACGCCGCACCCCGCCCCGCAACCTGCGTCATTGTTACCGGCATCGGGGCCGGGGGGACCCTTGCATCCCACATTCTTCGAAATACGAGCAAACAAGGCGAAGCCCAGCATGACACACCAGAGCGTCAACGAAACGAATACCGCGATCGATTTCAGCCAGGCGGGCGGCGTCCACGTCATTGCGAGCTTCACCGCCGAGCCTTTGCATGATGCCTTGCACGGCCAGCTGGCCGCGTACGGACTGCCGGCCCAGGTCGATTTCGCGCCCTTCGGCCAGGTGTTCCAGCAATTGCTGGGCGAGGGCGGCGGCGCCGGCGTCGATCTGGTGCTGGTGCGGGCGGAGGACTTCCTGAGCGCGGCCGACGTGCTGGCGCTCAAGGCCGGGCGCACGGACGACGTCGGCGCGGCCGCGGCCGCCGAGCTGCAACAGCGCCTGGGCGCGGCGGCCGCCGCCCGCCCGGGCGCGCTGGTGGTGGCGGTCTGCCCGTCGATGCTCGAGCTTGCCGACCTCGACGAGCGCGCGCGGGCATTCCTGTGCGGTTTCGAAGACGCGCTGATCGCCGGCCTGGGCCAGCGCCTGGCGCTGGCGCCGCTGGTGATGCGCGACTTCTACATCGGCAACCGCAGCGACCTGTTCGACCGCGAGCGCGACGACATCGCCAGCATTCCCTACACCGACGGCTACTACGCGCTGATGGCGCGGATGCTCGCGGCCCGCGTCGCGGGGCTCGCCGGGTTCGGCCCCAAGCTGGTGCTGCTCGACGCCGACAACACGCTGTGGCAGGGTGTCTGCGGCGAGCAGGAGGTCGGCGCGCTGGTCGTCACCCCCGCGATGGCCGAGCTCCAGCGGTGCGTGAAGGCGGCGCGCGCGCAGGGCATGCTGCTGGCGCTGGTGAGCAAGAACAATCCGGAAGACGTCGAGCGCGTGTTCCGCGAACATCCCGGCATGCTGCTGCGCCTGGAAGACTTCGCCGCGATCCGCATCGGCTGGGAGCCGAAGTCGGCCAGCGTGGCCGCCATCGCCGCCGAGCTGAACCTGGGCACCGATTCCTTCGTGTTCGTCGACGATAGCCCGGTCGAACTGGCCGACGTCGGCCACGCCCATCCGGGCGTGCTGCTGTTTCCGGTCCCGGCGCAGCCGCGCCGGCTCGCCGAGATGCTGGATCGCTGCTGGCTGTTCGCGCCGCGCGCGGTCAGCGTCGAGGACGGCAGGCGCAGCGCGCTGTACGAGGACGAACGGCGCCGCCAGCAGGTGCGCGCCTCCTTCGGCGACCTGCACGCCTATTTGCGCAATCTCGACATCCGGGTGGCCTTCCTGCCCGTGAGCGAGGAGAACCTAGCGCGCGCGGCCCAGCTGAGCGGGCGTACCAATCAGTTCAACCTGCGCAAGATCGCACGCAGCGAGCAGCAGCTGCGCGCCGTGCTGGAGCAGGACGGTGCCCATGGATTCATGGTGCAGGTGAGCGACAAGTTCGGCGACTACGGCCTGACCGGCCTGGTCGTCGCGCTGCACGAGCGCGCCGCCGGCGTGCTGGTGGCCGATACCTTGCTGCTGAGCTGCCGGGTGCTGGGGCGCCAGGTCGAATACGCCGTGCTGGCCAAGCTGGGCCGGCTGGCGCGCGCGCTGGAATGCACCCAGGTCCGCCTGCCGCTGGTGCATTCGGTCCGCAACGCCCCGGTCCAGCAATTCCTCGAACGCTGCTTTCCGGCGCACGATGGCGCCGCCGCCGACGGCTACCTGCTGCCGCTGGCCGATCTGGCCCGGATGGAGGGGCCCGCCTCGATCACGGTAAGCGACTGCGGCACCCAGGCGCCGGCGCTGCGCGCCGCCTGCGCGCAGGAAGGGCCGCCTGACGGCGCCGGCGCGCCCCTGGCCGCGTGCTGGGCGCGCCTGGCACGGCTGGTGCGGCTCAACCTCGCCTGCGAACGCGCCGTCGAGGCCGACGAGAGCTACTTCGGCCTGGGCGGCAATTCGCTGCGCGCCGTCGGCCTGGTGGTCGCCGCGCGCAAGGAAGGCCTGTTGATGACGCTCGACGATGTGATCGGCAGCGACAGCCTGGCCGACCTGGCAGCCAGAGTGCGGCTGGAGGAGGCGGCGGTGCCGGCCCCCGCGCCCGTCGCGCCGTTCGCGCTGCTCGACGCGGCCGAGAAGCAACTGGTCGACGCGCGCTTCGACCTGCTCGAACTGGAGGATGCCGCGCCCCTGTCGGCCCTGCAGCACGGCATGGTCTACCATTCGCTCAAGGACCGCGCGCTCAAGCTGTACCAGAACATCCTGTGCTGGAACCTGGACGCGCCCTGGAACGAGAAAGCCTTCACGCGCGCGCTGCGCTCGCTCCAACTGCGCCACGAGGCACTGCGCACCGTGTTCGTGCTCGACCTGGGCGAACGCCCGCTGCGGGTGGTGCGGCGCGATGGCGCCACGCCGCTCGAGTGCGTGGACCTGCGCGGCCTCGACCCGCTGGCGCGCCGGGAGCGCATCGGCGCCTGGGTCGCCGCGGAGAACGAACGCGGGATCGACCTGGCGGCGGCCCCATGGCGCCTCGGCGTGCAGATCGGCGACGATTCCCTCCACATCGGCCTGGTGGTGCACCACGCCTTGCTCGACGGCTGGAGCAACCAGCACTTCATGGCCGAGCTGAGCGCCGCGTATGCCGCTTTCCTGGACGGTCGCTATCCGGAGACGGCGCCGGCGCCGCCGCCGTACCGCGTCTTCGTCGACCTCGAGCGCAAGGCGCTGGCCTGCGCGCCGGCCCGCGATTTCTGGCGCGCCCAGCTCGACGGCGCGGCCATGCCCTGGTGGACCGGTGCCCGGCTGGCGCGTCCGGTCAGGCTGGCGTACGCCGTGCCGGCCGACGTCGGCGCCCGCATCGCGGCCCTGGCGATCGCCTGGCGGGTCCAGGAAAAGAGCGTGTGGTGCACCGTGTACGCGGCCTTGCTGGCGGTGCTGACAGGTAGCGAGCGCGTGCTGGGCAGCGTGGTGACGCATGCGCGCCCGGAGCTCGAGCATGTGGAACAGTCGCTCGGCGTCTACCTCAATTCGCTGCCCCTGAGCGCCGACCTGGCCGGCCAATCCTGGGCAGGCATCGCCGCATCGCTGAACCAGTCCCTGCAGCAGCAGTTCCGCCATCGCTTCTATCCGGCCGCGCAGATCGGCCTCGATACCGGGCTCGACCTGTCGGCATCGCTGTTCAACTACGTCGACAACGAACCCGCCGCGGCCGGCCTGCCGTATGCGGAATCGGCGTTCGGCCTCGAGGCGACCAGCTACCCGCTGGCCTTCGCGCTGCGCCGTAGCGGTGCCCATGCACGCGTCGAACTGGACGTGGATGACGCGCTGCTGCCCGGCGCGCTGCGCGAGCGCCTGATTCCCTACGTGCGCAGGATCCTGGCGCTGGTTTCGGCCGGCGGCGACGCGCGCTTTTCCATCGAAGACATCCTGGACGAGGCCGAAACGGCGGCGCTGGCGGCGTTCAATCCGGCGCCCATGGCGTTTCCGGCCGACGCCACGCTGCACGGCCTGTTCGAACGGCAGGCCGCGCGCCATCCGCAGCGGGTCGCCCTGCGCGTGGCCGGCCAGGACCTGAGCTACGCGCAAGTGAACGCACGCGCCAACCGCCGCGCCCATGCGCTGATCGCGGCCGGCGTGCGGCCCGAAGCCTGCGTCGGCGTCTGCCTTGAGCGCACCGCGGACAGTGTCATCAGCATCCTGGCCGTGCTCAAGGCCGGTGCCTGCTACGTGCCGATCGATCCGGCCTATCCGGCCACGCGCGTCGAGTACCTGCTGGGCGACGCCGACATGCAAGTGGTAATTACCACCGCCGAGCTGGCCGCGCGCCTGAACATCGACGCCGCCCGCAGCTGGTGCGTGGAGCGCGAGAGCGGCGACTGGCCCGACACCGACCCGGCCGCCAGCGGCGCACAGGCGCAGCTGGCCTATATCATCTATACCTCCGGCAGCACCGGGCGGCCGAAAGGCGTGGCCATCACGCATGAGGGCGGCGTATCGCTGCTGCGCTGGGCGGCCGCCATGGTGCCCGAACCGGCGCGCGCAGGCGTCCTGGCCGGCACCTCGTTCTGCTTCGACCTGTCGGTCTACGAGCTGTTCCTGCCGCTGACCACCGGCCAGACCTGCATCCTGGTCGAGAATATCCTCGGGCTCGAAACGCTCGACGCCGACAGCCGGGCGCGCGTCACCCTGGTCAACACGGTGCCGTCGGCGGCCCGCGTCCTGCTCGATCGCAAGGCGTTCCCGCCGTCGGTGCGGGTGCTGAACCTGGCCGGCGAACCGCTCAAGGCGGCGCTGGTCGACCGGATCTATGCCGACACCGGGATCGGCCAGGTGGTCGATCTGTACGGACCGTCCGAGGGCACGACCTATTCGAGTTTCGCCTTGCGCCAGGCGCAGGGGCCGGAAACCATCGGCCGTCCGGTGGCCAATACCCAGTTCCACGTGCTGGGCGCCGCCGGCCAGCTGCTGGCGCAAGGCGTCATCGGCGAACTCTATATCGGCGGCGCCGGCGTGGCGCGCGGCTACCTCCAGCGTCCCGGCCTGACGGCGGAAAAATTCGTTCCCAACCGCTTCGGCGCGCCTGGCTCGCGCCTGTACCGCACAGGCGACCTGGTACGCTACCGCGACGACGGCCAGCTCGAATACCTGGGCCGTGCCGACCACCAGGTCAAGGTCAGGGGCTTTCGTATCGAGCTCGGCGAGATCGAAAGCGCGTGCCTGCGCCATCCCGGCGTCAAGGACGCCGCCGTCATCGTGCGCGAGGACCATGCCGAGCAGCGCCAGATCGTCGCCTACGTGGTCGCACCGGAAGCGGACGAGGGCGATGGCCTGGCCGGCGCGCTCAAGGCCAGCCTGCTGCGGCGGCTGCCGGCCTACATGCTGCCGGCCGCCTTCGTGCGCCTGGCTGCGCTGCCGCTCACGCCGAACGGCAAACTCGACCGCGCCGCCTTGCCGGTCCCGCCGGCGCTGGCCCATGCCGGCGGCTACGTCGCTCCGGCGGGCGAAGTCGAAACGGCGCTGGCGGCGCTGTGGGAAACGCTGCTCAAGCAGGAGCAGGTCGGCAGGGGCGCCAATTTCTTCGAGCTGGGCGGGCACTCGCTGCTGCTGATGCAGCTGTTGTCGCGCATCCGCGAGCGCTTCGGCGTCGAACTGACCCTGGACCAGGTGTTCGCCAACCGGGTACTGGCGGCGATGGCCGCCTGCATCGTGCAGGCGGGCGCCCGCGACCGCGACAGCGCGCTCGCACCGATGGCGGCGGACGCGGTCAAGCCGCTCTCGTACTCGCAGCAGCGCCTGTGGTTCCTGAGCCAGCTCGAAGGCGCCAACCCGACCTACAATATTCCGAAGATCCTGCGCCTGCGCGGCGAACCCGATATCGCGCTGCTCAAGCAGGCATTGCAGAGCGTCGTCGCGCGCCACGAAGCGCTGCGCACCTCGTTCGGCGCCACCGACGGCCAGCCCTTCCTGCTGGTCGAAGCGGCGCACCAGCTGATCCTGCCGGTGATCGAGGTCGACAGCGATGCGCGCTGGCAGGCACTGGCCGAGGAGGAGCGCAACTACTGCTTCGACCTGGGCCAGGACCGCCTGTACCGCTTCAAGGCCGTCAACCAGACGTATGCCGGGACCGAGCGCTGGTGCCTGCTGGCGACCTTCCACCACAGCGTGTTCGACGCCATGTCGGTGTCGATCTTCGTGCGCGAACTGGGCGCCTTGTACGCGGCCCTGCGCGACGGCCGCGAGGCGCGCCTGGCACCGCTGCCGCTGGGCTATGCGGACTACGCCAACTGGCAGCAGACGCGCCTGCGGAACGGCCAATTCGGTGTCCATGAAGACTACTGGCGCGCCCAGCTGGCCGGCCTGGCGCCTGCGCTCGAGCTGCCGCTCGACCGTCCGCGCCCGCAGGTGCGCAGCCATCATGGCGCCTGGGTCGCGATGGATATCGAGGCCGCCGGCGCCGAGCGCCTGGCCGGGCTGGCACGCGAGCATGACGCCACCGTCTACATGGTGCTGCTGGCGGCCTTCGCCATCCTGCTGGGCCGTTACGGCAACCAGGACGACGTCGCCATCGGCAGCCCGATCGCGAACCGGCCGCATCCCGACCTGGAAAACGTCATCGGCTTTTTCGTCAATACCGTCGTCATGCGCTGCAAGCCGGCCGCGCGCCTGTCCTTCGCCGAGGTGCTGGCCGCGACCCGCGCCACGGTGCTGGGCGCCATGGCGCACCAGGACATCCCGTTCGATCTGCTGGTGGAAAAGCTCAAACCGGTGCGCAGCCTGGGCACGACGCCCTTGTTCCAGGTGATGTTCGTGCTGGTCGATGAAGAAAACGAGGACGGTGCCTGGGCGCGCGCCGAGGAAGCGGACGGCGCCGCGCGCCTGGCTTCCGGCCGCAGCGGCGGCGACGGCGTCGCCCATTTCGATCTGACCCTGCTGGTCAAGAGCGGGCCGGCGGGACTGCATTGCCGCCTCGAGTACGCCCGCGACCTGTTCGAGGCCGCGACCGCCGAAGCGATGCTGGAGACCTTCAGGAACGTGCTCGACACGGTTGCCGCCGCGCCCGGCGCGCCGCTGGCGGCCTGCGAATTCATCGGCGCGCGCGAGCGCCACCAGCAGCTGGCCGGCGCGCACCGGAGCGACGCCGCTTTCGAGCTGGAGCAATGCGTCCACGAGCTGTTCGAGCGCCAGGCCGGCGCCGTGCCCGACGCCGTCGCGCTGGTGTTCGAAGGCGCCGGCCTGTCGTTCCGCGAGCTCAATAACCGCGCCAACTTCCTGGCCGCGCGGCTGGTCGAGGACGGCGTGGCGCTGGAAGAGCGCATCGGCCTGTATTTCGAGCGCTCCTTCGATACCGTCGCCGCGGTCCTGGCCGTGCTCAAGGCGGGCGCCTGCTATGTGCCGCTCGACACCGGCCTGCCGCGCGAGCGCCTCGAATTCATGCTCGGCGATTCGGGCGTCGCGCTGGTGCTGGCCAATACCGCGCTGCCGGCCGGCGTCCAGGTGCGCCGGCTGGACGTGGCGGCGCTGCTCGCGGACGGCGCCTACCAGAGCGGCCTGTCGTATCCGAACGTGGCCCGCCTGCGCGTGGGCCTGAGCGCGGAGAACCTGGCCTACTGCCTGTACACCTCGGGCACCACGGGCCAGCCGAAGGCGGTCATGGTCCGCCACGCCAGCCTGAGCAACCTGTGCCAGGATTCGATCGCGCGGCGCGGCTTCAACGGCGAATGCCGCAACCTCAATTTCGCGCCGCTCGGCTTCGACGCGGCCAGCGCCGAAATCTTCAATTCACTGCTCTCGGGCAGCATCCTGCATATCCCGACGGTCCGGGTGCTGACCGACGCCGACGCCTTCCGCGACTACAGCAAGCGCAACGGCATCAACCGCGGCTACATCCCGCCGGCCTTCCTCGCCGTGCTCGACAAGAACGACTTCGCCGCCTACCGTTCGCTGAGCGTCGGCGGCGAAGCCATACCGAAGGAGATCGCGCGCCAGTGGGCCCAGGTGACGACGCTGACCAACGCCTACGGCCCGACCGAGTGCACGATCGCCTGCACCTCCGGCACGCTCGACGGCGCGCAGCAGGTCTCGATCGGCAATTTCATCGCCAACGTCCATGGCTACGTGCTCGACGAGGCGCTGCATCTGCTGCCGGCCGGCGCGACCGGCGAGCTGCACGTGGCCGGCGAATGCCTGGCGCGCGGCTATGCCAACGCGCCCGGCCTGACGGCGGCCAGGTTCATTCCCGATCCGTTTTCGCACCGGCCTGGTGCGCGCATGTACCGCACCGGCGACCTGGTGCGCTACCGCAGGGACGGCAGGCTCGAATTCATCGGCCGCAAGGACCAGCAGGTCAAGCTGCGCGGCTACCGGATCGAACTGGGCGAAATCGAAGCCTGCTTCGCCGGCCACCCGGCGATCAAGGCCGCCGCCGCCAGCGTCCAGGGCGCCGGCACCGAGCGCCGCCTGGCGCTGCACTACCTGACCCACGACGAGGCCGCCGTCGGCAGCGCCGAACTGCGCGCATTCGCGCAGCGCAGCCTGCCGGCCTACATGGTGCCCGCCGGCTTCGCGCGCCTGGCCGCATTCCCGCTCACCCCGAACGGCAAGGTCGACCGCAAGGCGCTGCCGCCGCTGGCGGTTGACACCGCAAGCAGCGCGGCGCAGGCGCCCGACAGCGAGAGCGAACGCAAGATGGCGCAGCTGTGGAGCGCGCTGCTCGGCAGCGGCCCGGTCGGCCGCTGCGACAATTTCTTCGAGCTGGGCGGCCACTCGCTGCTGGCGACCCGGCTGGTGGCGCGGGTGCGCGAGCAGTACGGCGCCGCCGCCGGCGTCACCGTGCGCGACCTGTTTGAGCACCAGAGCCTGGACGCCTTCACGGCGCTGGTCGAGGAGCGCTGCGGCGCCGGCGGCCTGGCCGCCGGTCCGGTGGCCGGCGCCGGCCAGGCGGCGATGCCGCTGTCGGCGGCGCAGCAGCGCCTGTGGTTCATGGACCGCTTCATCGGCCGCAATCCGATCTTCAATATTCCGGTCGCGCTCGAACTCAAGGGCGTGCTCGACCGCGCACGGCTCGACGCGGCCATCGGCGCCGTGCTCGCGCGCCATGACGCCCTGCGTACCCGTTTCGTGCAGGCCGACGGCGGCGTGCGCCAGGTGGTCGATGCGCCGGCGCCGTTCGCCGTGCGGGCGGAAACGGCGCATGACGAGGCCGGACTGCGCGCCCTGTGCCGGCAGGAGCGGGCCGCCAGCTTCGACCTCGGGGCCGACGCCCTGTACCGCTTCCGCCTGTTCATGCTGGACGAGGGCGCCGGCGCCGGTTCGCCAACCCAGGTGCTGCATATCACGCTGCACCACATCGTGGCCGACGGCCATTCGATCGCCATCCTGCTGCGCGAACTGACCGCCTTCTACAACGGCGCCGGCGATACCTTGCAGGCCTTGCCGTACCAGTATGCCGACCATGCGGCGTGGCAGGAGCACAGCGTCGACGGCGCCATGCTCGAGCGCCAGGGTGCCTACTGGAAGCAAGCGCTGGCCGGTCTGCCGCTGGCGCTCGAGCTGCCGCTCGACTTCGAGCGTCCGCGCACCCAGACCTGGGCCGGCGCCACCCAGAAGATCGCGATCGCGGCCGATACCGCGCGCCGCCTGCATGAACTGAGCCGCAAGCACGGCGCGACCCTGTTCCAGACCCTGATCTCGGCCTTTGCCGTCCTGCTGGGGCGCCACGCTGGCCAGGACGATCTTGCCATCGGCACGCCGGTATCGCGGCGCGACGCGCCCGGCGCCGACCAGCTGATCGGCCTGTTCCTCAATTCGCTGGTCTTGCGCTTCGCCCTGGATCCGTCGCAATCGTTCGCGACGCTGCTGGACTGCACGCGCCAACGCACCATCGACGCCTTGCGCAACCAGGACCTGCAGTTCGACAGCCTGGTCGAGCAGCTCAAGCCCGAGCGCAGCCCGAGCCACACGCCCTTGTTCCAGGTGTCGTTCTCGCTGGTCGACAACCCGGTGCGCGGCGTCGCCTTCCAAGACCTCGAGATGGCGCTGTTCGACCAGGCCGAGAGCGAAGGCGTGGCGCATTACGACATCACCTTCAACCTCGCCGAGATGGGCGAGCGCATCGTCGGCACCATGGAATACAACACGGCGCTGTTCGAAGCGGCCACCATCGAGCGCCTGCTGGGCCACTACCTGCGCCTGCTCGACGCGCTGGCCGCGGCGCCGGACCTGGCGCTGGCCGAGATCGATTTCCTGGGCGAGGGCGAACGGCACCAGCAGCTGGCCACCTTCAACCAGGGCGCGCGCGCCTTCCCCGAGCAAAGCGTGCATGCCCTGGTCGCGGCGCAGGCCGCGCTGCGGCCCGACGCGGTGGCGCTGGTCGACGGCCGGTCGCAGCTGAGCTACGGCGAGCTCGAGCGCCGTGCCAACCGGCTGGCCAACTACCTGGTGGAGCAGGGCGTCGCGTCCGACACCTGCGTCGGCCTGTGCGTCGAACGCTCGCTCGACATGGTGGTCGGCATGCTGGGCATCCTGAAGGCGGGCGGCGCCTATGTCCCGCTCGACCCGGCCTATCCCGAGCAGCGCCTGCGCACGATGGTCGATACCAGCGCCTGCCGCCTGATCCTGTCGGAGCAGCACCTGCTGGAAGAACTCGGCTTCCTGAGCGACTATCCGACGCTGCCGCTCGACGGCCGCTGGCATGCGGCCCTGCTCGGGCGCTACGCCGACAGCGCGCCGCCGGTCGCGGTGGCGCCGGCCCAGCTGGCCTATGTCATTTTCACCTCGGGCAGCACCGGCGTACCGAAGGGCGTGCTGATCAGCCACGCGAATATCGCCAGCCTGGTGGCCAGCGGCGACGCCGTCACGGTCGCTGCCGACGCCGTCGTGGCGCAGGCGGCCAGCTGCGCCTTCGACGCCATCACCTACGAACTGTGGTCGCCCCTGGTCAACGGCGCGCGGGTACTGATGGTCGACAAGGACACCTTGCTGTCGCCGCCGGCGCTTGCCGCCCGCCTGGCCCAGCACCGGGTGACGACGCTGTTCATCACCACCGCGCTGTTCAACCGCATCAGCCAGGACATTCCCGAAGCCTTTGCCGGTCTCGACCAGCTGCTGTTCGGAGGCGAGGCGTATTCCGCCGACGCCATCGCCCGCGTGTTCGAACGCGGCGCGCCGCGCCAGCTGCTGCATGTGTACGGACCGACTGAATGCACCACCTTCGCCACCGGCTTCGCGCTCGGCGCCGAACGCTTCCTCGCGGACCGTCTGGCTCCGATCGGGATGCCGCTTGCTAATACCACCGCCTACGTGCTGCAGGGCGACCAGCTGGCGCCCCTGGGCGCCCTCGGCGAACTGTGCCTCGGTGGCGCCGGCCTGGCGCGCGGCTACCTGGCCGATCCGGCCATGAGCGCACGCAAATTCGTTCCCAACCCGTTCGCGGCGACACCGGGCGAGCGTCTCTACCGCACCGGCGACCTGGTGCGTCTGCGCGCCGACGGCGCGATCGATTTCGCGGGACGGGTCGACCACCAGGTCAAGATCCGGGGCTTTCGCATCGAGCTGGGCGAGGTGGAGCAGGCGCTGCAGCTGCACGACGGCGTCGACCAGGTGCTGGTGCTGGCGCGCGAAGGCCGGCTGGTGGCCTACGTGGTCGCCGCGGCCGGCGCCGCGCCGCGGGCGGCGGACCTGGCCGCGCACCTGAAAGCGCACATGCCGGAGTACGCGGTGCCCGGCGCGTTCGTGATGCTGCCGGTCTTCCCGCTCAATCACAACGGCAAGATCGACCGCGCCCGCCTGCCGGCACCGGACGAGGCGGCGTACGCCCACGAGCGCTTCGTGGCGCCCGCGGGGCCGCTGCAAACCCGGCTGGCGCGGCTGTGGGAGGCCAACCTGGGCAGCAAGACGCCGGTCGGCGCCGAGGATAACTACTTCGCCATCGGTGGCGATTCGATCCGCTCGATCGGACTGGTGGCGGCGGCGCGCGCCGAAGGCCTGGGTTTCGGCATCAAGGACCTGTTCGCCCACCCGACCATCGCCGCCCTGGCCGCGGTGCTGGTGCCGGGCGCGCCTGAAGCCGAGGCGGACGGCGCGATCGCGCCGTTCGCGCTGCTCGACGCCGCCGACCGGGCACGCCTGCCGGCCAGCTACCAGGGCCAGGCCGTCGAAGATGCCTATCCGCTGTCCATGCTGCAGCAGGCGATGTGGTTCCATTCGCTGCAGGATCCGAGCCTGTCCCTGTACATCGACGTGGTCACCTACCGCCTCGCGATGGCATGGGATGCGGTGCGCGTCCAGGACTGCCTCGACTACCTGGTGCGCAAGCACGCCGTGCTGCGCACCGTGTTCTTGCGCCAGGGCGGCCAGTACTGCCAGCTGGTCAAGGCCGCCCATCCGGTCCAGGTGCGCCATATCGATTGCGGCGGCACCCCGCACGGGGAGCGCCGCGCCGTCGTCGCGCGCTGGGTCGAGGCGGAGAAACAACGCGGCATCGCCGCGCTCGACGAACTGTGGCGCATGACGGCCCACGAGTTCGACGGCGAGACCGTCCAGCTGACCTTCGTGGTGCACCACGCCATCATGGACGGCTGGAGCGTGGCGGCCCTGTACGCGGAACTGTGCGCGCTGGTGGCGCTGCACGCCGCCGGCAAGCCCTTGCCGGCCATCGTCATGCCGCCCGCCCACCAGCATTTCGTGGCGCTCGAGCAGCGCGCGCTGCAAGATGGCGGCGCGTACTGGAAGAACGCATTCGGCGACGCCAGGCTGCCATGGTGGACCGGCGCGGCCAAGACGCCGAGCGTGCGCGTGTTCTGCGAGGTCACGGACGAGGACGCGGCCTGCATCGCCGCGCTGTGCCACCGGCTCAAGGTCAGCGAACGCAGCATCTGGTGCGCGGTCTACCTGGCCCTGGTCGCCACGCTGTCGGGCACGCGCGACGTGAGCGCCGGGGTGGTGACCCACGGCCGCCCGGAAATCGCGGACGCCGCGCACACCCTGGGCCTGTTCCTCAACACGCTGCCGGTGCGGGTCAAGCTCGAGGCCAGCTGGGAACAGCTGATCGTCGACACCAGCGCCGCATTGGAACGCCTGTATGGGCAGCGCCACTATCCGCTGGCCCAGGTCCAGGTCGACACGGGCCTGGATTTCTCGGCCACGCTGTTCAACTACACCAATTTCCACGTCCAGAACGAGGTCGACGCCAGCCAGGAGGGCGGTTTCGACGAAAACAACTTCCTGCTCTCGCTGAACGTGCGCAAGGACGACAACCGTCAGCGCTTCTATTGCGCCGTCAACCTCGAACCGACCCTGTTCGATGCCGCGTTCGCGGCCCGGATCCAGGGCTATGTCGGCAATATCCTGGGCGCCTTGCGCAGCCCCGGGCACAAGGCCGACCTGGGCGCGATCCTGGAGGCGGACGAAGTGCGCACCCAGCTGCTCGACTGGAACCCACCGCAGGCGCAGGCCGACGGCGAGGCGAACGTCGTCGATCTGCTCGATGCCTCGTTCGGCGCGTTGCCGGACGCGATCGCGGTCTCGTTCGACGGCGAGCATTACAGCTACCGTGCCCTGGACGCCGCCGCCGGCGCCATCGCCGCCGGCCTGGCGGCGCGCGGCCTGGGTCCGGCGTCGTCGGTCGGCATCGCGCTGCCACGCTCGTTCGCCATGCTGGCCACGCTGCTGGGATGCCTGAAGGCGGGGATCCCCTACGTGCCGCTCGATCCGCAGCTGCCTGCCGCGCGCCTGGCCTATATCGCAAGCGACATCCGGCTCGACCTGCTGGTGGGCGACGCCGGCATCGGGGGCGGCGCGGTGGCGCGCCTCGCGCCGGCCGAGCTCGAGGCGATCATGCGCGCGGGCGGCCGGGCGCCGACGCGGGAGCTGCATCCGGCGCAACTGGCGTACGTGATCTACACCTCGGGCTCGACCGGCAAGCCGAAGGGGGTCGGGGTCACCCACGCCAACCTGCTCAATTTTGTCAAGGCCATCGCCGGCCAGGAGCGCATCCTGACGCGCGACCGGCTGCTGGCGGTCACGACGCTGTCCTTCGACATCGCCTTCCTCGAGCTGTTCGTGCCGCTGGCCGTCGGCGCCACCATCCACATCGCCCGTGCCGACGACGTGATCGACGGGCGGCGCCTGGTCGAGACGCTGGCGGCGCGCGGCATCACCTGCATGCAGGCCACGCCGTCGAGCTGGAAACTGATGTTCGACGCGGGCTGGCAGGGCGCGCCCGGCCTCACCGCGCTGGTCGGCGGCGAGGCCTTGTCGGACGCGCTGGCGGCCAGGCTGGTGCCGCGCGTGGGGCAGCTGTGGAATATGTATGGGCCGACCGAGACCACCATCTGGTCGACCTCGCGCCGGCTGTGCGGCGGGGCGGTCGACATCGGCCGTCCGCTGCGCAACAACACCCTGTATGTGCTCAACGGCGCCATGGAACTGCTGCCGACCGGCGTCGTCGGCGAGCTGTTCATCGGCGGGCGCGGCGTCGCCAACGGCTACGTCAACCGTCCCGGCCTGAGCGCCGAACGCTTCGTGCCCAATCCCTTCGCCAGCGCCGCCGGTCCGGACGGCGCCGGCAGCCGCCTCTACCGCACGGGCGACCTGGTGCGCTACCTGGAGGGCGGCAACGTCGAATACGTCGGCCGCTTCGACCAGCAGGTCAAGGTGCGCGGCTACCGCGTCGAACTCAAGGAAATCGAGGCGGCCATCCTGGCCACCGGCCTGGTGCCGGACGCGGTGGTGGTTCTGCGCGGCGACGAGCGGGACGGGCATTTCATCGCCGCCTACGTGCTCGCCCCCGGCGCGGACGCGTCGCGCGAAGCGCTGGTGGGCGAGATCCGCGGCCGGCTCAGGGAGACGCTGCCGCACTACATGCTGCCGTCGGCCTTCGTGGCGATGGACGTGTTCCCGCTCACGCCGAACGGCAAGCTCGATCGCAAGGCGCTGCCGGCGCCGTGCAGCGCGCCCGTCACGGGCGCCAGCGCCGCGCCGCGCGGCGCGACCGAAGTGACGATCGCCGCGATCTGGGCCGACATTCTCAAGCGCGGCCAGGTACACCGTTTCGACAACTTCTTCGAACTGGGCGGCCACTCGCTGCTCGTGACCCGCCTCGCGGCGCGCATCGAAGACGAATTCGCGCTGCCGGTGGCGCTGAAGGACCTGTACGACTTCGCTTCGCTGCATGAAATGGCGGCGCGCATCGAGTACCTGCGTATGGTCGACGGCATGGACGACAGCGGCATCGGCGCGCTGTCGGATGCCGAAGTCGACAGCATGCTGAGCGAACTCCAGGGCTACGCCCAGGCCAGCAACCCGGGCCACGCGGCAACCCCGCGCGGCTCCCGTGACAACCAACCGATGGCGGACCTCTCGTGAACCAACATGACAAAGCAGTACCAGTGACTCCGATAGCCGACGCGCTCTCGGCCAGGGACCAGCTCAAGGCCAGGCTCATGCAGCGCAAGGCGGCCGCCGCGCCGCTGGCGTCGAAGATCGCCCGCCGCGGCGAGGCGGGGCGCACGCTGTCGTTTTCGCAGCATCGCCTGTGGCTGCTCGACCAGCTGATGGGGGCGTCGGCGGTGTACAACATTTCGTTCGCGATCCGGCTGCAGGAGCGTCTCGACGTCGACATCCTGGAGCGCTGCCTGCAAACCATCACCGACCGCCACGAGTCGCTGCGCACGCGTTTCGTGGCGGCCGACGGCGACGCCGCCATCGTGGTCGATCCGGCGCAAGCATTTCGCATGACGGTGGAAGAGGCACCGACCCAGGAACAAGTCCAGGCGATCTGGCGCGCCGAGCGCGATTACCGGTTCGACATCGGCGCCGAGCCGCTGTTCCGGGCACGCCTGCTGCGCGAGTCGCCGGCTTCGCATGTGCTGGTGGTCACCATGCACCATATCGTCTCGGATGCCTGGTCGCTGGGCGTGTTTTTCAAGGAACTGGTCTGCCTGTACCGCGACTTCAGCCAGGGCCGGCCGTCTTCGCTGGCGGAGTTGCCGATCCAGTTTTCCGACTACGCCGCCTGGCAGCGCGAGGCGATGAGCGAGGCGGTGCTGGCCGAGCAGACCCGCTACTGGACGCGCCAGCTGAGCGGCCTGCCGCCGCTGCTGATGCTGCCGACCGACCGTCCGCGTCCGCTCGAGCAGCGCTTCAACGGCGCCGTCGCCGCGATCCATATTCCGCTCGAACTGGGCGCGGCCCTGCAGCAGCTGAGCAAGGCGCACGGCGCCACGTTGTTCATGACCTTGCTGTCGGCCTTCTCGATCCTGCTGGGCCGCTACGCCGGCCAGAGCGACGTCGTCGTCGGCGCGCCGGTGGCCAACCGGCGCCGCCGCGAAGCCGAAGACCTGATCGGGTTCTTCGTCAATACGCTGGTGATGCGCACCGACTTGTCGGGCAACCCCGGCTTCGACGAGCTGCTGGGCCGGGTGCGCGACACCGCCCTCCAGGCCTACGCCCACCAGGACCTGCCGTTCGAATACCTGGTCGAAGCGCTCAATCCGGAGCGCAGCCTGGCCCACAGCCCGCTGTTCCAGGTCATGTTCATCCTGCAGAACGCGCCGATGGACAGCGTCGCCTTCGAAGGCGTCAAGGTATCGACCCTGGACGGCGAGCGCATGGACGGCTTCTCGCGCTTCGACATCACCCTGAGTCTGGCCGAAGGCAAGGATGGCCTGAAAGGCGTGTTCGAGTACAACACCGATCTGTTCGACCACGCCACCATCGCGCGCATGTCGGACCACTTCGTCCGGCTGCTCGGTGCCCTCGTGGCGGCGCCGAGCCGCGCCATCGCGGACCTCGACTTCCTGGGCGAAGCGCAAACCCGGGAGCAGGGCGACTGGAACGATACCGGGGCCGGCTATCCGCTCGACGCGGTCCACGACGCGGTGGCGGCGCAGGCCGCGCGCACGCCGCAGGCGCCGGCCGTCGCCGACGGCGACGCCGTCATCAGCTTCGCCGAGCTCGAACGGCGCGCGACGGCCCTGGCCGTACTGCTGCGCCGGGACGGCGTCGTGACGGGCGAGCGGATCGGCGTGTGCATGGAGCGTTCGATCGACATGGTGGTGGCCATGTACGCCATCCTGAAGGCGGGCGCCGCCTACGTGGCGATCGATCCGGACTATCCGCAGGCGCGCATCGGCTACATCGTGCGCCATGCGGGCATCACCCGCATGCTGAGCCAGGAAGCCGTGCACGGCCGGCTGCGGCGCGCGGCCGAGAGCGTCGGCGAGGTGCTCGACATCCTGGCCGCCCTCGACTGGTGGCACGTGGCGGCGCTCGACCTGGCGCAAGCGGCCGATGCGGCATCGCTGCCGGCCGGCGTCGGCGGCGAGCATGCGGCCAACGTCATCTACACTTCCGGCTCGACCGGCATGCCGAAGGGCGTCGTGGGCTGCCATCGCAGCATCATGAACCGCCTGCAGTGGATGGCCGCCACCCATCCGGTGGCGCCCGGCGAGGTGTTCGCCCAGAAGACCAGCGTCAGCTTCGTCGACCACGTGGCCGAAATCTTCCAGGCGCTGACCTGCGGCGCGACGCTGGCGATCCTGCCGTCCGCGGCGCTGCGGGCACCGTCCGATTTCATGGAGCGGCTGCGCCGGCACCAGGTCACGCGCCTGACGCTGGTGCCGTCGCTGCTGCAGGCCTTGCTCGACGATTCCGGATCCGGCGCCTGTCCGTCGCTGCGCTTGCTCGTCACCAGCGGCGAGACCCTGGTGCTGGACGAGCGCGCTTGCCTGCTCGCGCGCTTTCCGAATGCGCGCCTGGTCAACCTGTATGGCTCGACCGAGGTCGGGGCCGACGTCACCTGGCATGCGCTTGCCGATGGCGAGATGGGCGCCGCGCCGATCGGGCGGCCGATCGCCAACACCCGGCTGCACGTGCTGTGCCCCCAGGGCCGGCTGCTGCCGCGCGGCGCCACGGGCGAACTGTTCGTGGGCGGCGCCGGCCTCGCCGCCGGCTACCTGAAGCAGGCCGCCCTGACCGCCGAGCGCTTCCTGCCCGACCCGTACAGCCGCGAGCCGGGAGCGCGCATGTTCCGCACCGGCGACCTGGTACGTTACCGCGCCGACGGCGCGCTCGACTACCTGGGACGGAGCGACCACCAGGTCAAGATCCGCGGCTTTCGCATCGAACTGGGCGAAGTCGACGCGGCCCTGCGCGCCTGCCCGGGGCTGGCCGGCGCCGTCACCGTGGCGCGTTGCAGCGCCAACGGCAGCGACCAGCTGGTCGCCTACGTGGTGGCGGCCCAGGGCCAGCCGCGGCCCGGCGCCGACCAGCTCAAGGCCCACCTGAAGACGGTCCTGCCGCAGTATATGGTACCGTCCGGATTCCAGTTCCTGGACGCGTTCCCGCTGACCGCCACCGGCAAGATCGACCGCCAGGCCTTGCCCGCGGCGCAGCAGGAGAGCGTGCAGCACGAGGAGCCGAGCGGCGAGTACGAAGGCCTGCTGGCGGACCTGTGGTGCGAGCTCCTGAAGTGCACCGCCGTGGGGCGGCACCAGAATTTCTTCGACCTCGGCGGCCATTCGCTGCTCGTCACCCAGCTCGTTTCGCGCATCCGCGAACGCTTCCAGGTCGAACTGGCGCTGGTGTCGATCTTCGAGCACCAGACACTGGAACAACAGGCGCGCCTGATCGCGACCGCCAAGGCCGGCGCCGGCGCCGGCCCTTCGGCGGCCATCGCGCGCCTGGGCACGGCGGCGCGCGCACTGCCGCTGCCGCTGTCGTTCTCGCAGCAGCGCCTGTGGTTCCTCGACAAGCTGGTCGGCGCCAATCCGAGCTACAACATCCCGCTGGCGCTGCGCCTGTCCGGGGAGCTGGACGTGGCCGCACTCGAACGCAGCCTGAACCGCGTGATCGAGCGCCACGAGGCACTGCGCACCCGCTTCGTCGAAAACGGCGCCGAGGCGGCGCAGCTGGTCGGGCCGCACCGTCACCTGGCCCTGGTCGTGGAGGTGGCCGCCGACGAAGCGGCCCTGCAGCGCGCGGCGTACGAGGAGCGCATGCACTGCTTCGACCTGCGCGGCGCCAACCTGCTGCGGGTGCGCCTGCTGCGCAGCGCCGAGCGCGCCGGCGAGCACCTGCTGCTCCTGACGATCCACCACATCGTGGCCGACGGCTGGTCGCTCGGCATCCTGTTCCGCGAACTGGTGGAGCTGTACCGCGCCGAGCTGGCCGGCGCCGGCGCCGCGCTGCCCGAACTCGACGTGCAGTACGCCGATTTCGCCGTATGGCAGAAGGCATGGCTGGAAGACGGCGTGCTGGACCGGCAGCTCGATTACTGGCGCGGCCAGCTGCGCGGCCTGCCGCCGGTGCTGAACCTGCCGACCGACCGTCCGCGGCCGGCCGAGCAGGCTTACCGCGGGGCCGGCGCCAGCTTCACCTTCAGCCCGCAACTGCTCGCGGGGCTCAAGGCCATGTGCCGCGGCCAGGGCGTGACGCTGTACATGGCCCTGCTGGCCGCCTACGCGCTGCTGCTGCGCCGCTATTGCGGCCACGACGACATCGCCATCGGCACCCCGATCGCCAACCGCACCAGCGCCGAGGCGGAGCGCATCATCGGCTTTTTCGCCAACACGCTGGTGACCCGCCACGACTTGTCGGGCGCGCCCAGCTTTGCCGAGCTGCTCAAGCGTACCCGGCGCATGGCGCTGGACGCCTACGCCAACCAGGACATTCCCTTCGAACGCCTGGTCGACGAGCTCAATCCCGAGCGCAGCATGAGCTACAGCCCGCTGTTCCAGGCGATGTTCGTCCTGCAGAACGCGCCGCTCGAGGTCGAGCGGATCGACGGCCTGGCCATCGCGCCGCTGGCGATGCCGGAGGCCGAGGAGGGCATCTCGCGCTTCGACCTGAACCTGGCGATGGGCGAAACGGGCGGCGCGCTGTCGGGCCGCATGGAGTACAACACCGACCTGTTCGACCGCGCCACCATCGAGCGCTTCCTCGGCCACTACGAGCGCCTGCTGACGGAGATCGTGGCGCGGCCCGACGCCGCCATCGACGACTACGCGCTGCTGGGCGAGGCCGAGCGGCACCAGCTGCTGACCGGCTGGAACGGCACCGGCGCCCCGTTCGACACGCCGCGCTGCCTGCACCAGCTGTTCGAGGCGCAGGCCGCGCGCAACCCGGACGCGGTGGCGCTGGTGTTCGAGGGCAGCGAAACGAGCTACGGCGAACTCGATCGGCGCGCCAACCGGCTCGCGCACCGCCTGCGCGCCCGCGGCGTCGGTCCCGACGCCCTGGTCGCGCTGATCATCGAGCGCTCGACCGAGATGGTGGTGGCCATCCTGGGCATCCTGAAAGCGGGCGGCGCCTATGTGCCGATCGACCCCGCCTCGCCGCGCGACCGGATCGACTACATGCTGGGCGACTGCGGCGCCGAACTGGTGCTGACCGCGGACGACCTGCTCGGGCTCGACGACGAGCGCTGCGACCCGCCAACGCCGGCGGGCCTGGGCCCGGATCGGCTGGCCTATGTGATCTACACCTCCGGCTCCACCGGCAAGCCCAAGGGCGTGATGGTCGAGCACCGCAACGTGGCCCAGCTGCTGGCCGCCACCGAAGCGCAGTTCGGGTTCGGCGCGCACGATACCTGGACCCTGTTCCACTCGTTCGCCTTCGATTTTTCGGTGTGGGAGCTGTGGGGCGCGCTGGCCTACGGCGGCAAGCTGGTGGTCGTGCCCAAGGCGGTGGCGCAGTCGCCGCTCGATTTCTACGAACTGGCCTGCCGCGAAAAAGTGACGGTCCTGAACCAGACGCCGTCGGCCTTCGCCGGCTTCATCGAGGCCGACGCCCAGCTGCGCGGCGCGCTGTCGCTGCGCGCGGTGGTGTTCGGCGGCGAAAAGCTCAAGCCGTCCTCGCTGCTGCCGTGGACCGCGCGCCACGGCGACGAGGCGATCGCCCTGGTGAACATGTACGGCATCACCGAAACCACGGTGCACGTGACCTACCGGCGCCTGCGCCAGGCCGACCTGGAAGGCGCCTGCAGCGTCATCGGCCCGCAGCTGGCCCACCTGACGCTGTACATCCTGGACGGCGGCACCATGCAGCCGGCCCCGATCGGGGTGGCCGGCGAAATGTTCGTCGGCGGGAGCGGCGTGGCGCGCGGCTACCTGAACCAGCCGGCGCTGACCGAGCAGAAATTCGTGCCCAATCCGTTCGCCGGCGACCCGTCGCCGCGCCTGTACCGCAGCGGCGACCTGGCGCGCCGGCTCGCCAGCGGCGAGATCGAATTCATCGGCCGCATCGACAACCAGGTCAAGATCCGCGGCTTTCGCATCGAGCTGGGCGAGATCGAGGCCCAGCTGATGAGCCACGCGGCGGTGCAGTCGGCGGTGGTGCTGGTGCGCGAGGACACGCCGGGCGACAAGCGCCTGGTGGCCTACCTGGTGTTCGACCCGGCCGGCATCCCGTCCGATCCGGCCGGCACGCTGCGCGCCCACCTGGCGGCCGCGCTGCCGGACTACATGCTGCCGGGCGCCTACGTCGTGCTCGAGGCCCTGCCGCTGACCAATAACGGCAAGCTCGATACCGAGCGCCTTCCGCGTCCCGAGACCGACGCCTATGCGCGCCGCCAGTACGTGGCGCCGACCAGCGCGCTCGAAGAACAGCTGGCGCTCTTGTGGCAGCAGAACCTGGGCGTGGCGCGGATCGGCATCGACGACAACTACTTCGCGGTCGGGGGCGACTCGATCCGCTCGATCGCGCTGGCGGCCCAGGCCAAGGCGATGGGGATCCCGTTCCGGGTGCGCGACCTGTTCGTCAGCCCGACCATCGCCGGGCTGGCGCGCGCCATGGCCGCCGGCGACGTCGAGGCGGCGCCGGAGGTGGCAATGCAAGCATTCGACTTGATCAGCGACGAGGAAAGGCAGGCGCTGCTCGACCTGTACTCCTGATCACCGCGTCACGCAAGTCACACCGACCAATTTCATACGAAATACGCGAAGGATTGAAAGAACATGACCAAGAATAATGCCGCAGCCGGCTCCATTGAAGATGCCTTCCCGCTGTCCATGCTGCAGCAGGGCATGCTGTTTCACTCCACCCTGGACGCCCATCTCGGCGTCTACCACGACGTGTTTTCGTATGAAATCGAAACCGCCTGGGATCCGCTGCTGTTTTCCGCCACCCTCGAGGCGATCGTCGCCAAGCACGGCGTGCTGCGTACCGTCTACAAGCTCGATGCCGGCCGTCCGCTGCAGGTCGTGCTCAAGCACAAGGCGCCATGGCTCGTGGTCGACGACCTGCGCCAGGTAGACGCGGCGGCCCAGCCGGCGCTGCTCGCGGCCTGGGTCGAGGGCGAAAAAGCCACGCCCATCGATCCGGCCAAGGACGTCTGGAAAGCCTTCGTCCACCTGCTCGACGACAGCCGCATCCAGTTCGGCCTGTCCTTCCACCATGCCCTGTGGGATGGCTGGAGCGTGGCCAACTTCGTCTCCGAACTGTTCTCCGGCTACACGGCCGCGCTCGAAGGCCGCGAAAACACCAGTTTCGGCGCCGACAAGCCGCCTTCCTACCGCACCTTCGTGGCGCTCGAGCAGCAAGCCCTGAATTCGGCCGCGAACAAGGCCTACTGGGCGGCCAAGATGCGCGACGCCAGGACGCCGTGGTGGACCGGTTCGCGCTCGCGCCAGAGCACGTGCTTCGCCTGCGACATCACGGCTGGGCAAAGCGACAAGATCATCAAGCTGGCGAGCACGCTGGGCGTGGCGGAAAAGAGCCTGTGGACGGCGGTGTACGTCAGCCTGGTCGCGCTGCTCGACGGTTCGCTGGACGTGGTGGGATCGATCGCTACCCACGGCCGCCCGGAGCTGCCCAATTCGGACAAGATGCTGGGTCTTTTCCTGAACACCCTGCCGCTGCGCGTCGACCTGCGCGGCCGCCGCTGGAGTGAACTGATCCAGGAGGTGGATGCCGAACTGCGCGGACAGTATGCCTACCGCCATCATCCGCTGGTCGACGTCCAGAACCAGACCGGTCTCGATTTTTCCGGTTCGATGTTCGGTTATCTCAACTTCCACGTGTACGGCGAGTCGGGCGTGAAGTCCAGGATCCTGGGCGGGCAGGGCTTCGAGGAGACCAATTACTCGATGGTGGTCAGCGTCGAGAAGCTCGACGCCGCGCGCCGCCACGTGCTGCGCGTGAACGGCGACGGCGCGCTGTTCGACGCCCCTTGCCAGGAACGGATCCGCGCCTATGTGACGAACATCGTCGAGGCCATGACCGCCGCCGACGACCGCACGATCAGCCTTGAATCGCTGCTGGGGGCGGGCGAACGGGCGCTCCAGCAATGGCCGCGGCCGGAGGCGGGCGCCGCAGGCAGCCTGACCGAGGCGTTCGCGCATGCGGTCGAGGGCCGCGGCGCGGCGCCGGCCCTGACGGCCGCGGGCGCCAGCCTGAGTTACGCCGAGCTGGATCGCCAGTCCAACCAGCTGGCCAATTACCTGAACGCGTCCGGCCTGGGACCGGGCAGCATGGTGGCCGTGCAGCGCGGCGCCTCGTTCGACGTCGTGATCGCGATGCTGGCCGCGCTCAAGCTGGGCGGCAGCTATGTGCTGATCGACGGCGCGGCGCCGGTGCAGCGCCAGTCCTGGACGATCCGCAACGCGGGAGCGCGCGCCGTGCTGGGCCGCGCGCCCGGCGCCGCGCGCCTGCCTGGCCTGGCCGCCGGCACGCTGGAACCGGGCGCCGGCGCGCACCTGAACGCCCCTGTGCAGCGCGCAAGCGCCGCCATCGATCCGCAGGCGCTGGCCGCGCTCGCGTACGGAACCGCCTATCCATGCGGCGACGCCGCCGTGGCCGCCGGCTTCAGCCACGCCAGCCTGCTGCACGCGGCCAGCGCCGGGCAGGGCGACGCGGCCCACCTGCTCGACCGCTTCAAAGGCATCGACGGCGCCTGGCCAGGACTGTGGCGCGACCTGTTGTGCGGCATGGCGGTCGAACTCGATGGCATCGACCACGACGCCGGCGAGCCGCCCGTCCTGCCGCTGGTCCTGGCGCGCGCGCACGCCAGCGAATTCTATGTGATGCAACGCGGCGACCTGGTACCGGTCGGAACGATCGGCGAACTGCTGGTGGGCGGCCCGGTGCAAGTGAGCCTGTTGCAGGGCGCATCCGGCCAGAGCGCCGCGCGCCTGGTGGCGCACCCCTTCGTCCCCGGACAGCGCTTGCTGGCCACCGGCGTGCGCGCCAGGCTGCTGTCGAACGGCGACCTCGAAGTGCTGCCGGCCCGGAACGACGCCTGGGTGGCGATCCGGCGCCGCCTGCTGCGCGACGCCGAGCAGATGCTGCGCCTGCAGCCGGGCATCGACGACGCCGCCTTCGAGATGGAAGACGGCTTCGGCGGCCCCGGCATGGCCGTGGCCTACTGCGTGCCGGCGTGCGACGACGCCCTCGGCGCCGGGCTGGGACTGGCGCTGCGCACCGGCGCCGCGCCTTGCCTGCTGCCGTCGGCGCTGGTGCCGGTGGCGCGGATCGCGCGCCTGGACAACGGGAATGTCGATTTCTCCCAGCTGGCCAGTCCTTTCCTGCGCAGCCGCGACGCGCGCTTCGAGTGGCCGCTGGGCGCCTGCGAGGAGCTGCTGGCAAACATCTGGATGGAACTGCTCAAGTGCGAGCGGGTCGGGCGCAACGACAACTTCTTCGAACTGGGCGGCTACTCGCTGGTGGGGATGCAGCTCGTGGCCCGTATCCGCAATGTGTTCGGCGTCGAACTGCCGCTGCGCCAGGTCTTCGAGCGCACCGAGCTGGCCGCGCAGGCGCGCCTGATCGAAGAAGCCCAGAACCAGGGCACGGCGCTGCCGGCGCTGGTTCCGGTCGGGCGCGATCGTGCCCTGCCGCTGTCGTTCTCGCAGCAGCGCCTGTGGTTCCTGAGCCGCATGATGGCGCCGAACGCGGTGTACAACATCCCGCTGGCGCTGCGCCTGGGCGGCGCGCTCGACCAGGGGGCGCTGGTGCGCAGCCTGAACGCCGTCGTCGACCGCCACGAAGCCCTGCGTACCCGTTTCGCCGAGGTCGACGGCCAGGCAGTGCAGGTGATCGACCCGGCCGGACGCGCCTGGGTGGTCGTCGAAGACATCGCGACCGAGGCACAACTGCACGAACGCTACCTCGCCGAGCGCGCCTATTGCTACGAGCTCTCGAGCGAGCCGCTGGTGCGTCTGCGCCTGCTGCGCACCGCCTTCGACGGCCAGGTGGTGCTGCTGGCCAGCTTCCATCACATCGTGTTCGACGGCTGGTCGATGGGGATTTTCTTCAAGGAGCTGGCGCACCTGTACCAGCTCGAGACCGGCGTACCCGGGACGCCGCCGCCGGCTCCCCTGCCGATCCAGTTCGCCGATTATGCGCACTGGCAGCGCGAACAGCTGACCGGCGAGGTGATCGCGGCCCAGATGGCGTATTGGGAGCGCCAGCTCGCCGGCCTGCCGCCGCTGCTGGAACTGCCGACCGACCGTCCGCGCCCGGCCGAACAGCGCTACCGCGGCGCCATGGTCGAATGCGGCCTCGACGCCGGCCTGGTGGCGTCGCTGCAGGCGCTCAATCGCAGCTGCGGCAGCACCCTGTTCATGAGCCTGATCTCGGCCTTCGCGCTGCTGCTGGGACGCTATGCGCGCCAGCAAGACGTGGCCGTCGGCACCCCGGTGGCGAACCGCCGCCACAGCGAAACCGAAGGCCTGATCGGCTTTTTCCTCAATAGCCTGGTGATGCGTTTCGACCTGTCCGGCCAGCCGAGCTTCCGCAAGCTGCTGGTGGCGGCGCGCGAAATGTCGCTGCAGGCCTATGCGCACCAGGATGTCCCGTTCGAGCACCTGGTCGAGCGGCTCAATCCGGTGCGCAGCCTGAGCCACGCTCCGCTGTTCCAGGTGTCGTGCTCGCTGGTCAATACGCCGGTCGGTGCCGGCGCCTTCCCCGGCGTCGAGATCGCACCGCTGCAGTATGCCGAGGATGAAGGAGTGGCGCGTTACGACCTGACCTTCAACTTCTCGGCCCAGGCCGACGGCAGCCTGCGCGGCAACATGGAGTACAACACCGACCTGTTCGACCGCGCCACCATCGAGCGCTTCGTCGGCCACTACGAACGCCTGCTGACGGAGATCGTGGCGCGGCCCGACGCCGCCATCGACGACTACGCGCTGCTGGGCGAGGCCGAGCGGCACCAGCTGCTGACCGGCTGGAACGGCACCGGCGCCGCGTTCGACACGCCGCGCTGCCTGCACCAGCTGTTCGAGGCGCAGGCCGCGCGCAACCCGGACGCGGTGGCGCTGGTGTTCGAGGGCAGCGAAACGAGCTACGGCGAACTCGATCGGCGCGCCAACCGGCTCGCGCACCGCCTGCGCGCCCGCGGCGTCGGTCCCGACGCCCTGGTCGCGCTGATCATCGAGCGCTCGACCGAGATGGTGGTGGCCATCCTGGGCATCCTGAAAGCGGGCGGCGCCTATGTGCCGATCGACCCCGCCTCGCCGCGCGACCGGATCGACTACATGCTGGGCGACTGCGGCGCCGAACTGGTGCTGACCGCGGACGACCTGCTCGGGCTCGACGACGAGCGCTGCGACCCGCCAACGCCGGCGGGCCTGGGCCCGGATCGGCTGGCCTATGTGATCTACACCTCCGGCTCCACCGGCAAGCCCAAGGGCGTGATGGTCGAGCACCGCAACGTGGCCCAGCTGCTGGCCGCCACCGAAGCGCAGTTCGGGTTCGGCGCGCACGATACCTGGACCCTGTTCCACTCGTTCGCCTTCGATTTTTCGGTGTGGGAGCTGTGGGGCGCGCTGGCCTACGGCGGCAAGCTGGTGGTCGTGCCCAAGGCGGTGGCGCAGTCGCCGCTCGATTTCTACGAACTGGCCTGCCGCGAAAAAGTGACGGTCCTGAACCAGACGCCGTCGGCCTTCGCCGGCTTCATCGAGGCCGACGCCCAGCTGCGCGGCGCGCTGTCGCTGCGCGCGGTGGTGTTCGGCGGCGAAAAGCTCAAGCCGTCCTCGCTGCTGCCGTGGACCGCGCGCCACGGCGACGAGGCGATCGCCCTGGTGAACATGTACGGCATCACCGAAACCACGGTGCACGTGACCTACCGGCGCCTGCGCCAGGCCGACCTGGAAGGCGCCTGCAGCGTCATCGGCCCGCAGCTGGCCCACCTGACGCTGTACATCCTGGACGGCGGCACCATGCAGCCGGCCCCGATCGGGGTGGCCGGCGAAATGTTCGTCGGCGGGAGCGGCGTGGCGCGCGGCTACCTGAACCAGCCGGCGCTGACCGAGCAGAAATTCGTGCCCAATCCGTTCGCCGGCGACCCGTCGCCGCGCCTGTACCGCAGCGGCGACCTGGCGCGCCGGCTCGCCAGCGGCGAGATCGAATTCATCGGCCGCATCGACAACCAGGTCAAGATCCGCGGCTTTCGCATCGAGCTGGGCGAGATCGAGGCCCAGCTGATGAGCCACGCGGCGGTGCAGTCGGCGGTGGTGCTGGTGCGCGAGGACACGCCGGGCGACAAGCGCCTGGTGGCCTACCTGGTGTTCGACCCGGCCGGCATCCCGTCCGATCCGGCCGGCGTGCTGCGCGCCCACCTGGCGGCCGCGCTGCCGGACTACATGCTGCCGGGCGCCTACGTCGTGCTCGAGGCGCTGCCGCTGACCAACAACGGCAAGCTCGATACCGAGCGCCTTCCGCGTCCCGAGACCGACGCCTATGCGCGCCGCCAGTACGTGGCGCCGACCAGCGCGCTCGAAGAACAGCTGGCGCTCTTGTGGCGGCAGAACCTGGGCAGCGAGCAGGTGGGCACGCAAGACAATTACTTCGCCATCGGCGGCGATTCGATCCGCTCGATGTCGCTGGTTGCCGACGCCAGGAAGGCCGGCCTGTATTTCGCCATCCGCGACCTGTTCGCCCATCCGACCATCGCCGCCCTGGCCACGGTGGTGCGCTCGGGTGCGGCGCAGCAGGGCGGCGACGCCGAAGTGGCGCCGTTCGCGCTGCTGTCCGAGAGCGAGCGCGCGCACTTGCCGCGCCAGGTGCACGGCCGCGCCGTGCAGGATGCCTACCCGCTGTCGCTGCTCCAGCAGGGCATGCTGTTCCATTCCCTGCGCGACCCGGAACTGAACCTGTACCAGAACGTCCTGTCGTTCATGCTCGACCTGGACTGGGACGAGTCCTGCTTCCGGCGCGCGCTCGAACAGGTCGCCGCGCTCCACCCGGTGCTGCGTACCGCCTTCCACCTGGACGGCGAGCGCCCGCTGCAACTGGTCTTGCCGGATGCGCCGATCCACATCGAGGTGTTCGACCTGCGTGGCGAACGGCAGGAAGACCTGCGTGCGCTGGTGCTGGGGATCCAGGACCGGGTCCTGGCCCGCGGCATCGACACGGCCGCGCCATGGCGCACCTTCGTCTGCCTGCTGCCGGGGCGCCTGGTACGCCTGAACTTCGTGGTCCACCACGCGCTGATGGATGGCTGGAGCGACGCCATCCTGATCAAGCAGGTGCTGCAGGTCTACGCACCGCTGCTGCGGGGCGAGGCGGCGCCGCCGGTCGCCGCGCCGCCGCGCTACAGCAATTTCATCGCGCAAGAGCAGGAGGCGCTGGCGTCGGCGCGCTACAAGCAGTACTGGAAGGCCGAGCTGGAAGGGGTGAGGGTGCCCTGGTGGACCGCCAGCGCGAAGACCCCGAGCGTGCGCTTCGCCTGCCCGGTATCGGCGCAGGTGAGCGAGCGGGTCGGGCAAATGGCCGACACGCTCGGCGTGCAGGAAAAGTCGATCTGGTGCGCGGCCTACCTGACACTGCTGAGCCTGCTCGACGGCAGCGCCCGCACGGTCGGCTCGGTGGTGACCCACGGCCGGCCCGAAATGGCCGGCGCCGACCAGATGCTGGGCCTGTTCCTGAATGCCTTGCCGCTGCCGTGCGACCTGAGCGGCATGCGCTGGCAGGACCTGATCGCCGCCACCGACGCGCGCTTGAGCGCCTACTACGAGATCCGCCACTATCCGCTGGCGGCGATCCAGGCCGACAGCGGTCTCGATTTCTCCGGTGCGGCCTTCAATTACACCAACTTCCACGTGTATAAAACCGCCAACGCGGGGGCCGAGCTGGACGTCGGCGGCGGCTTCGACGAGACCAACTACCGCCTGCTGGTCAACGTCCGCAAGAACGAAACGAGCGGCCGCCATATGTTCCTGATGAACGCCGAACCCAGCGTGTTCGACGCGGCCATGCGCGAACGCATCGCCGGCTATGTCGAGGCCATCCTGGCGCGCATGACGGCCGACGCCGCGGCGCCGATCGACAAGGCGCTCCTGCTGGCGCACGAAGCAGCGGCGCTGGACGCGAACGCGCCGGCACCGGTGCCGGCCTCGCCGCTGTGTGTCCATGAGCGCTTCGAACAGCACGCCGCCGCCTTCCCCGGGGCGACCGCGCTGCTGGGCGACGCCGGCCGCCTGTCCTGTGGCGAGCTCAATGCGCGCGCCAACCGCCTGGCGCACTACCTGATCGCGCAGGGCGTCGGCCGTGAAACCCGGGTCGGCATCTGCCTGCCGCCGTCGTTCGAGCTGGTGCTGGCGATGCTGGCGGTGCTCAAGGCCGGTGCCTGCTACGTGCCGGTCGATCCCGACTACCCGGCGGCGCGGCGCGACTTCGTGATCGCCGATTCCGGCGTCGCGCTGATCCTGACCGACCAGGCGCTGGCCGCCTCCGCGCTCGCGCACGTCGATCCGGCACGCGTGCTGGAGCTGGACGAGCGCCGCTTCGCCGCCTATCCGGCGTCGAACCCAGGCGCCGGCGCCACGCCGGCGAATGCGGTCTACGTGATCTATACCTCCGGTTCGACCGGGCTGCCCAAGGGCGTGCTCGGCACCCATCGGGCACTCATGAACCGCCTGGCATGGGCCGAAGCGGCCTTCGGCCTGGCGCACGACGACGTGCTGTGCCAGAAAACCCGGATCGGCTTCGTCGACCATGCCGCCGAGATCTTCCAGGCACTGGTGTCGGCGCGGCCGCTGCTGATCGTGGCGCGCGCGCAGGCCGGCTCGCCGGCCGGGCTGGCCGACGCCCTCGCGGCGGGCGGCGTGACCCGGATTACCCTGGTGCCGACGCTGCTCAAGGCGATGCTGGCCCTGGAGCGGCCGCTGCCGGCGCTGCGCCATATCTTCTGCAGCGGCGAAGCGCTGGTACTGGGCGACGAAGCAGCGGCGCTGGCGCGCTGCTTCCCGAATGCCCGCTTGTCGAACGTGTACGGCTCGACCGAAGTCGGCGCCGACGTCAGCTGCCACCGCGCCGCCGGCTGGGATGCGCTGCCGGCCGGTCCGGTCCCGATCGGCCGGGCGATCGCCAATACCGACGCCTGGGTGCTCGACGAGCGGATGAACCGGGTGCCGCTGGGCGTGGTGGGCCAGCTCTACATCGGCGGCGCCGGCCTGGCGCGCGGCTACCTCGGCAACGCGGCCGCGACCGCCGCCAGCTTCGTTCCGCATCCGTTCGCATCGCAGCCGGGCGAGCGCCTGTACAACACCGGTGACCTGGTGCGGATGGACGCCAGCGGCACGCTGGAATACGCCGGACGCCGCGACCACCAGTTCAAGATCCGCGGCTTCCGGGTCGAAGCCGGTGAAATCGAACTGGCCGCCGCCGGCGTGGCCGGTGTCGGCCAGGCGGTGGTCAAGGTCTGGGACGGCCAGCAGCCCGGCGACAAGCAGATTGCCTTGTACCTGAGCGCGGCGCCCGGCGCCGACTGCGCCGACCTCAAGCGAAGCGTGCGCGCCCATTTGCGGCAGGCCTTGCCCGACTATATGTGGCCAGCCTCGGTCACGCTGCTGGACGGCTTGCCGCTGACGCCAAGCGGAAAGCTCGACCGCCGCGCCTTGCCGCTGCCCGCCGCCGACAGCGGCGCCGGCGAGTTCGTCGCACCGTCGGGCGCGACCGAGGAGCTGCTGGCCGGACTGTGGGCCGAACTGCTGCGCCGCGAACGCGTCGGGCGCGACGACAACTTCTTCGAACTGGGCGGACACTCGCTGATCGCCACCCAGCTGCTCTCGCGCATCCGCGACGTATTCGCCTGCGCGCTGCCGATGCGCCAGCTGTTCGAACACCAGAGCCTGGAACGGCAGGCGGGCGCGATCGACGCGCTACGGGCCTCGGCCCACGCCAGCCCGCTGGCCGCGATCGAGACGGTGGGCCGCGACGCGCCGCTGCCGCTGTCGTACGCCCAGCAGCGCCTGTGGTTCCTCGACCAGCTGATGGGCGCGGGGCCGACCTACAATATTCCGCTGGCCCTGCGCCTGTCGGGTCAAGTGCGGGTCGACCTGTTGAGCGAGAGCCTGAATCAGATCGTGCGCCGCCACGACATCCTGCGCGCGCGCTTTTCGAAGCACAAGGGCGAGGCGGTGCAGGAAATCCTGCCCTTCGAGACGCTGCATCCGCGGCTGACCGAGGTCGACGGCGAAGCGGCGCTGGAACAGGTATGGCTGGAAGAGAAAAACTTCTGCTTCGACCTGGCCGCCGACCGCCTGGTGCGTTTCCGGATCGTGCGCGACTTGTCGCGGCCCGAACCCTCGTTCGTGCTGTTCGCGGTATTCCACCACATCGTTTCGGACGGCTGGTCGGTGGCGATCTTCTTCCGCGAGCTGGTGGAAAACTACCAGGCGCTGGCCGCCGGCCATGCCATCGAGCGCGCGCCGCTGCGTATCCAGTATCCCGACTTCGCCGCATGGCAACGCAAGCATCTCGGCGCGGCCGTGCTGGAAGGGCAGCTGGGCTACTGGCGCGCGCGCCTGGCCGGCCTGCCGGCTAGCCTCGACCTGCCGTTCGACCGTCCGCGTCCGGCCGAGCAGACCTTCAACGGCGACAGCGTGGCGCTGCGCTTCCCGCAGGCGCTGTCCGAGCAGCTCCAGCAGCTCGGCCGCAAGCAGGGCGCGACCCTGTTCATGACGCTGATGTCGGTGTACGCGGTGCTGCTGGCGCGCTATGCGCGCCAGTCCGACGTCGTGATCGGGACCCCGGTGGCCAACCGCGACAACCGCGAAACCGAGGAGCTGATCGGCTTCTTCGTCAACACGATGGTGCTGCGTAACCAGGTGCCGGGCAAGGCCCGCTTCGCCGACTTCCTGAAGGCCACCCGCGAAAGCTGCCTGGACGCGTATGCGCACCAGGACGTGCCCTTCGAATACCTGGTCGAAGCGCTCAACCCGCAACGCAGCCTGAGCCACTCGCCGATCTTCCAGGTCATGTTCGTGCTGCAGAATACGCCGGTCCAGGCGGCGGCCTTCAGCGATATCGCGGTGGCGCCGGTGGAGTTCCCCAGCAGCGCCGGCAGCGCCCGTTTCGACCTGACCCTGGGCATGAAGGAAACCCCGCAAGGCCTGATCGGCAGCCTGGAATACAACACCGACCTGTTCGACCGCGCCACCGTGCTGCGCTTCGCGGCGGCCTACGAATACCTGCTCGAGCAGGTCGTGGCCCAGCCCCAGACCGTGATCGAGGACTTGCGCGTCGTGCGCGGCGCCGAGCTGGCGCTGCAGCTGGGCGACTGGAACGATACCGCGATGGCGTATCCGCAGGCGGCAACGCTGCATGCCCGGTTCGAGGAGCAGGCCGCGCGCCACCCGCAGCGCACCGCGCTGCGCTGCGGCGGGCAGTCGCTGAGCTATGCCGAGCTCAATGCGCGCGCCAACCGGCGTGCCCATGCGCTGATCGCGCGCGGCCTGGCGCCGGAAGCCTGCGTCGGCATCTGCCTGCCGCGTTCGGCCGAGAGCGTGGTCAGCCTGCTGGCCGTGCTCAAGGCGGGCGCCTGCTACGTGCCGATCGATCCGGGCTATCCGGCCGCGCGCGTGCAGTACCTGCTGAACGACGCCGACATGCCGCTGGTGATCACCACGGCGCAACTGGCGCGACAGCTCGACATCGCCGAGGACAAGCGCTGGTGCGTGGAGGAGGAGAGCGGCAGCCATCCGGCTGCCGATCCGGGCCTGGCGATCGGCTCGAACCGGCTCGCCTACATCATCTACACCTCGGGCAGCACCGGGCGTCCGAAGGGCGTGGCGATCGACCACCGCGGCGCCGGCTCGCTGCTGACCTGGGCCTGCGCCAAGGTGGCCGAGGCCGACCGCAGCGGCGTCCTGGCCGGCACCTCGTTCTGCTTCGACCTGTCGATCTACGAACTGTTCCTGCCGCTGACGACGGGTCACACCTGCATCCTGGTCGACCATATCCTGGCGCTTGAAACGCTGGACCAGGAAAGCCGCGCCATGATCACCCTGGTCAACACGGTGCCGTCGGCGGCGCGCGTCCTGCTCGACCGCAAGCTGTTCCCGGCCACGGCGCGCGTGCTGAACCTGGCCGGCGAGCCGCTCAAGGCGGCGCTGGTGGACCGGGTGTATGCCGAGACCGCGGTGGCCCAGGTCTACGACTTGTACGGCCCGTCCGAAGGCACGACTTACTCGAGCTGGGCCGAACGCCGGGCGGGGGGCATCGAGACCATCGGGCGGCCGGTGGCCAACACCCAGTTCTACGTGCTGGGCGAAGGCGGCCAGCTGCTGCCGCGCGGTGTCACGGGCGAACTGTATATCGGCGGCGTGGGCGTGGCGCGCGGCTACCTGCAGCGTCCCGGCCTCACGGCCGAGAAGTTCGTGCCCAACCCGTTCGGTGCCGAGCCGGGCGAACGCCTGTACCGCACCGGCGACCTGGTGCGCTACCTGGCCGACGGCCAGCTGGCCTACCTGGGCCGGGCCGACCACCAGGTCAAGGTGCGCGGCTTCCGGATCGAACTGGGCGAAATCGAAAACGCCTGCCTGCAGCATCCGGGCGTGAAGGATGCGGCGGTGATCGTGCGCGAAGACCAGCCCGGCGAGCGCCAGATCGTGGCCTATGTCGTGGCCGGCGCGGAGCAGGGCGCCGAACTGGCCGAAGCGCTCAAGGCCAGCCTGAAGCTGCGCCTGCCGGGCTACATGACGCCGTCGGCCTTCGTCCGCCTGGATGCGTTGCCGCTCACGCCCAACGGCAAGCTCGATCGCCCGGCTTTGCCGCTGCCGGGCGCCGCGGCCAGGGGCGCCGGTTTCGTGGCCCCCGCAGGGGCGACCGAGACGGCGCTGGCCGAGGTGTGGCAGACCCTGCTGCGCCGCCGCCAGGTCGGCCGCGACGACAACTTCTTCGAACTGGGCGGGCATTCGCTGCTGGTGACGCAGCTCGCTTCGCGGATCGAGGAAGTGTTTGCCGTCTCGCTCCATATCAAGATCTTCTACGAGCACCCGGCCCTCAAGGATCTGGCGCTGCGCATCGAGAAGAAGGTCGCGATCGCCACCATGGACGAGGATGCCATGGACTTGATGAGCGAAGACGAACTGGCCGAGCTGCTGAGCGAACTCGAAGCTTCCGACAACAACTAGAACAATCCGGCGGGCGCCACGGCGCCCGCCGCACCCACGGAGTACACCTCACCATGATCAACGATACCGTCGTTCCGGCCAGCGCTTCTTCGGCTTCTTCCGCTGCCTCCCTCCCTCCCGCGCTGTCCGCCAGGGAGCGCCTGAAGGCGCGCCTGCGCGCGCACCAGGCCGGGGCCAGGCCCACGTTCGCGGCGATCGAGCCGCAGGGCGGCGCGGCCACGCGGCTGTCGTCATCGCAGCAGCGTTTGTGGCTGCTCGATCAGATCATGGGCGCTCACCACGCCTACAACATGTCGCTCGCGATCGAGATCGCCGGCGCCCTCGACGCCGCGGCCCTGGGTGCCAGCCTGGCGCATATCGTCGAGCGCCACGCGGTCCTGCGCACGCGCTTCGTGAACCGGGCGGGCCAGCCGGAAGCGGTGCTCGACGCGCCCGCCGGGTTCGCGCTCGCGGCGCAGGACGTGGCGGGAGCGAGCGAGATCCATGCCATCTGGCGCGCCGAGCGGCGCCATGCCTTCAGGCTGGACGGCGAAAGCCTGCTGCGCGTCAGGCTGCTGCGCGCCGCCGGCGAGCGCCACGTGCTGGTGGTGACGATGCACCACATCGTCTCCGATGCCTGGTCGCTGGGTGTGTTCGTCAACGAGCTCACGGCATGCTACCGCGCCTTCAGCCAGGGCGCCGCGCCGGCGCTGGCGGCGCTGCCGTTCCAGTACGCCGACTATGCGTACTGGCAGCAGGAAAGCGCGCAGCGCGCGGCCCTGGGTTCGCAGGCCGACTACTGGCGGAGCCGCCTGCACGGCATGCCGGCCTCGCTCGCGCTGCCGCACGATTTCACGCGTCCCGCTGAACCGGGTTTGCGCGGCGCGGCGGCCTATCTCCAGATTCCCAAGGCGCTGACCGAGCGCCTGCGCCAGCTCGGGCTGCGTACCGACTCCACCTTGTTCATGAGCCTGTTCGCCGCGTTCAGCATGCTGCTGTCGCGCCGCTGCGGCGACGTCGATTTCGCCGTCGGCACGCCGGTCGCCAACCGCGCGCGGCGCGGGACCGAGGGCCTGATCGGATTTTTCGTCAACCTGCTGGTGCTGCGCTGCGACCTGGCGGGCGACCCCGGCTTCGACGAAGTGCTGCGCCGCACGCGCGAATCGATACTCGGCGCCTACGCCAACCAGGATATCCCGTTCGAACAAGTGGTCGAGGCGGTCGACCCCGAGCGCGACCTGAACGAGTCGCCGCTGTTCCAGGTGATGTTTGCGCTGCAGAATGCACCGGTCGAAGAGGGCGGCGTGGCCGGACTGGCCATGACCCCCTTGATTCCGGAAACGCGCGAGTCGGTGGCCCGCTACGACCTGACCTTCAACTTGAGCGAGACCGGCGCCGGCATCCTGGGCGTGATGGAATACAGCACCGACCTGTTCGCGCAGGCGAGCATCGAGAACCTGCTGGCGCAGTACCTGGCGCTGCTCGAACAGGTGGCCGAGCGGCCGGCGCTGCCGATGCGCCGGCTCAATCTGCTGACCGACTGGGACCGCAAGCCGCAGGCGGCCTGCGTGGTGGCGCGGGAGGGCGCGTCGGGGCCGCATGTCGCGCTGGTGCACGCGGGCGGCAAGCGGCTGGCGGGAGAGCTGCTGGTCGCCGCGCTGGCCCCGCAGGGCCGGCTCGACCCGTTCGGCTGTGCCCTGCCGCGGGTGGTGCTCGACGGCGACGAGCTGGCGCCGCTCGGCAGTCCCGGTGAACTGTGCCTGGCGGGCGTGCGCGCGCTCGGCGCGGCCGCCGCGTATGGGGCGGTGCATCCGCTCGACGCGCGCGTGCCGCTCCTGCGCACCGGCCGGCGCGCCATCATGCGCGCCGACGGCAGCTGTATCGAAGCGCCGCGCGATGGCGTGCGCGCCGCCGCCAGGCTGGCGCTGGCCAGCGAGGCGCTGCTGCGCGCCGCCGCTCCGGCCCAGCTGGCGACACTGGTCGCGCACGGCGGGCGCTGGGTCGCCTTCGTGCAGCGCGTGCCCGGGCACGCCGCTCCCGAGCCGGTGCTCGGGCACTTGCTGGACCAGCTCAGGCGCAGTCCGTCCGCCGTCCTGCTGCCGAGCACCCTGCGGGTCCTCGATCGGCTCCCGCTATGGGGCAACGGCGAGGTCGATCGCGACGCCTTGCGCGCGCTGTGCGCCGGTCCGGTCCAGGCCTTCGACCCGCCGCAGGGGGAGACCGAGGAGCGCCTGGCCGCCATCTGGTCGGACCTGATCGCGGGCCGCCGCATCGGCCGCCACGACAATTTCTTCACGGTGGGCGGGTATTCGCTGATCGGCGCCCAGCTGGTGGCGCGCATTCGCGACGTTTTCGGCGTCGAGCTGGCGCTGCGCGACGTGTTCGAGCACCAGACGCCGGTCGCGCAGGCGGCCTTGATCGAGGGCCGGCGCGCAGCGGCCCAGGTGCCGCTGGCGCGCATCGCACCGCGCGGTGCGCGCGAGCAGGGCGGCGCGCTGTCGTTCTCGCAGCAGCGCCTGTGGTTCCTGAGCCGCATGATGGCGCCCAACGCGGTCTACAATATTTCGGTCGCCCTGCGCCTGCGCGGGGCGGTCGACGAGGGGGCGCTGATGCGCAGCCTGGACGCCATCGTCGACCGCCACGAGGTATTGCGCACGCGCTTCGGCGAAGCCGGCGGACAGCCGCTGGCCGTGGTCGATGCGCCGGGCCGCAGGTGCGCGGTGCTGGAGTCGTGCGCCAGCGAGGAAGACCTGCGCGCGCGCTTCCTGGCCGAACGCGGCTATTGCTTCGACCTGGCCGCCGAGCCGCTGGTGCGTCTGCGCCTGCTGCGCACCAAATTCGACGGAAACCGGGTCCTGCTGGCCTGCTTCCACCATATCGTGTTCGACGGCTGGTCGATGGGCCTGTTCTTCAGGGAGCTGGCGCAGCTGTACCAGGCCGGGACCGGCGCGGCGGGCCAGCACCCGCCGCTGGAGCCGCTGCCGATCCAGTTCGCCGACTACGCCCAATGGCAACGCGAGCAGCTCGGCGGCGAACGTATCGCGAACCAGCTCGCGTACTGGGAAGGACAGCTGGCCGGCCTGCCGCCGCTGCTCGCCCTGCCGACCGACCGCCCGCGTCCCGCGCAGCAGCGCTACCTGGGCGCGGTGCGCAACTTCGTCGTCGATCCCGGCATCGTCGGCGCGCTCCAGGAACTGAACCACGAGTGCGGCACGACGCTGTTCATGAGCTTGATCGCCACCTTCGCCGCGCTGCTGGGACGCTATGCGCACCAGCACGACGTCGCCATCGGCACCCCGGTCGCCAACCGCCAGCCCAGCGAGACCGAAGGCCTGATCGGGTTCTTCCTCAATAGCCTGGTCATGCGCTTCGACCTGGCGGGGCAGGGCGGCGCGGCGCCGAGCATGCGCAGCCTGCTTGGCGCCACGCGCGAAACGGCGCTCCAGGCCTACGCCCACCAGGACGTCCCGTTCGAGCACCTGGTCGAACGCCTCAATCCCGAGCGCAGCCTGGCCTACGCGCCGCTGTTCCAGGTGTCCTGCTCGCTGGTCGATACGCCGCGCGGCGCCGGCTCGCTGCCCGGCCTGGATGCCGAGCCGCTGCACTTCGGCGCCGAGAACGGCGTCGCCCGGTATGACCTGACCATGAACTTCTCCTCGCTGCCCGACGGCAGCCTGCTGGGCAGCATGGAGTACAACACCGACCTGTTCGACCCGGCCACGATCGCGCGCATGCTGGGCCATTACGAGCGCCTGCTGGCCGCTGCGGTGGCGGCGCCCGACGCGGCGCTGGCCGACCTCGACTTCCTCGGGGAAACGGAGCGCCGCACCCAGCTGGTCGACTGGAACCAAACCGCGCAGGACTTCCCGGCCCAGGGCGTGGCCGCCCTGTTCGCGGCGCAGGCCGCGCTGCGGCCCGATGCGGTGGCGCTCAGCCACGGCGCCGCGCAACTCAGTTACGGCGAACTCGAACGGCGCGCCAACCGCCTCGCCCATTACCTGCTCGGACAGGGCGTCACCCCGGATAGCTGCGTCGGCCTGTGCGTGGAGCGTTGCGCCGACATGGTGGTCGGCATGCTGGGCATCCTGAAAGCCGGCGCGGCCTACGTGCCGCTCGATCCGGGCAATCCCGAGCAGCGCCTGCGCCAGATGGCCGACACCAGCGCCTGCCGCCTGATCCTGTCGGAGCGCCACCTGCTGGAAGAGCTGGCCTTCCTGAGCGACTATCCGACCCTGCCGCTCGACGGCCGCTGGCATGCGGCCCTGCTCGGCGGCTTCCCCGCCACGGCGCCGCCGGTCGAGGTCGCGCCCGACCAGCTGGCCTATGTGATCTTCACTTCCGGGAGCACCGGCGTACCGAAGGGTGTGCTGGTCAGCCATGCCAACATCGTCAGCCTGGTCGCCAGCGGCGACGCCGTCGGCACCGGCCCCGACGCCGTGGTGGCGCAGGCGGCCAGTTGCGCCTTCGACGCCATCACCTGGGAGCTCTGGTCGCCGCTGCTCAACGGGGCACGCGTCGTGATGATCGAGAAGGACACCTTGCTGTCGCCGCCCGCGCTGGCGGCAAGCCTGCGCCGCCATCGGGTGACCTCGCTGTTCGTGACCACCGCGCTGTTCAACCGGATCAGCCTGGAGGCGCCCGCCGCCTTTGCCGGCCTGGACCGGCTGCTGTTCGGCGGCGAGGCGTATTCGCCCGACGCCATCGCCCGCGTGCTGGAACAGGGCGCCCCGCGCCAGCTGCTGCACGTCTACGGGCCGACCGAATGCACGACCTTCGCCACCGGGTTCGAACTGCTGCCGGAGCGCTTCCGCGCCGACCGCCAGGCCCCGATCGGCAGGCCGCTGGCGAACACCAGCGCCTACGTGCTGCAGGGCGACCAGCTGGCGCCGGTGGGCGCCCTGGGCGAACTGTGCCTGGGCGGCGCGGGACTGGCGCGCGGCTACCTGGCCGATCCGGCCATGAGTGCGCGCAAATTCATGCCCCATCCGTTTGCCGCCACTCCCGGCGAGCGCTTGTACCGCACCGGCGACCTGGTGCGGATGCGCGCCGACGGCGCCATCGATTTCGTGGGACGGGTCGATCACCAGGTCAAGATCCGGGGCTTTCGCATCGAGCCGGGCGAAATCGAGCAGGCCCTGCGGCTGCACGAGAGCGTGGCCGACGTACTGGTGCTGGCGCGCGAAGAAGAGCGCGGCGAGCGGCGCCTGGTCGCCTACCTGAGCGCGAAGGCCGGCGCCGAGCCCGCCGCCGCCGCGCTGATGCGGCACCTGAAGGGCCGGATTCCGGATTACGCGATGCCGTCCGCTTTCGTGGTGCTGGAGGCCTGGCCGCTCAACGGCAACGGCAAGATCGACCGCGCGCGTCTGCCGGCCCCTGGCGGCGCTGCCTATGCCCGCGAGCAGTTCGTGGCCCCGGCCGGCGCGCTGGAACTGCGGCTGGCCGCGCTCTGGCAGGCCAACCTGGGCAGCGCCGAGCCGATCGGTGCGCACGACAATTACTTCGCCATCGGCGGCGATTCGATCCGCTCGATCGGCCTGGTCTCGGCCGCGCGCGCCGAGGGCCTGCGCTTTGCCATCAAGGATTTGTTCGCCCACCCGACCATCGCCGAACTGGCGCAGGTGGCCCAGCCTTGCGAAGCGCGGGTCGATGCGCCGGCGGTCCCGGCGCCGTTCGCCCTGCTCGGCGCGGACGATCGCGCGGCGCTGCCGGGCGTCCACCGCGGCCACGCCGTGATCGACGCCTATCCGCTGTCGCAACTGCAGCAAGGCATGTGGTTCCATTCGCTGCAGCATCCCGCCTCGTCGGTCTACCATTGCGTCATCACCTTCGCGGTCGAGGCGCGCTGGGATCCCGATCTGTTCCGGGTAGCGCTCGACGGCGTCGTCAAGCGCCACCCGGTGCTGCGCACCGAATTCTTCTTCGACGGGCCGCGGCCGCTGCAACTGGTCACCGACTGGCGCGATCCGGCGCTGACGGTGGCGGATCTGCGCGCCGTGTCCGGCCTCGACGCCGAGGCGGCGATCGCCGCCTGGGTGCGCGCGGAGCAGGCGCGCGGGCTGCAACTGGACGACCCTTGGCGGATCGGCATCCTGGTGCTGAACCAGCGGCAGCTGCAGTTCGGCCTGAGTTTCCATCACGCCTTGTGGGACGGCTGGAGCGACGCCGCCCTGGTGGCCGAACTGTTCGGCGCCTACAAGACATTGTTGGCGGGCGCCGTGCCGGAGCAGGCGCCGCCGCCGCCGTCGTACGGCGCCTATATCGCGCTTGAGCAGGAAGCGCTGGCCTCGCCGGCGCACCGCCGCTACTGGACCGAGACCCTGGCCGGCGCCCGCCAGCCCTGGTGGGCGGCGCATCCGCAACAGCAAAGCGCCCACCTGTTCTGCCAGGTTGACGGCGCCACCAGCGCGGCCATGATCGCGCTGGCCGAACGCCTCGGGGTGCAGGAAAAGAGCGTCTGGTGCACGGCCTACGTGCTGCTGACCGCACTGCTCGACGGCGCGCAGGCCATCCTGGGCTCGGTGGTCACCCACGGCCGGCCAGCCATCGCCGAGGCCGACAAGATGCTCGGCCTGTTCCTCAACTGCCTGCCGCTGCAGGTCGACACGGCCGGGCGCAGCTGCGCCGAACTGGTCGCCCAGGTCGATGCGCAACTGGTGCGCCAGCAGGCGCACCGCCATTATCCGCTGGCGCGGATCCAGACCGACCTCGGGCTCGATTTCTCGGCCTCGCTGTTCAACTTCACCAACTTCCACGTGGTCGGCAATGCCGAAGCCGCCTCCGGGGTGACCGGCAGCGGCGGCGCCGGCCTGGACCAGACCAACTACAGGTTCAGCGTTGACGTCCAGAAGAACGACGCCGCCCGGCGCCACGTGCTGCGCATCGCGCTCGATCCCTCGGTGTTCGACGCCGCCTTCCAGCAGCGCATCCTGCATTACATGGACAACGTCCTGGCCGCGCTGGCGGGCGACGCCAGCCTGGTGCCCGACCGCGCCGCCCTGCTGGGCGAGGACCACCTGCGCACGCTGCGCTTCGGCACGGGGCCGGCCGCGCTGCTGGCTGGCCCGGCCGAACCGGGCGAGTCGGTGCTGGCCATGTTCGAAGCGCAGGCGCGCGCCACGCCCGACGCCATCGCCGCGCTCTGCGAAGGCGCCGCGCTCAGCTACGCCGAACTGGAACGCAGGGCCGGCAGCCTGGCGCGCTACCTGCGCCGCCAGGGGGTCGGCCCGGAGGTCCTGGTGGCGCTCTGTCTCGAGCGCAGCCTGGAGATGCTGGTGGGGCTGCTGGGCGTGCTCAAGGCCGGCGCGGCCTATGTGCCGCTCGACCCGTGCACGCCGCGTGCGCGCATCGATCACATGCTGGCCGATTCGGGCGCGCCCCTGGTCCTGACCCAGCAGCGCTTCAGCGAGGCGCTCGATGGCGTGCGCGCGCGGCTGGTCGTGCTCGACGCCGGGTGGGACGAGATCGCGGCCGCCGCGCAGGCGCCGGATCCGGACGCCGCCACGGACGCGGGCGGTGCCAGCCTGATGTACGTCATCTACACCTCCGGCTCGACCGGCCAGCCCAAGGGCGCGATGAACGAGCAGCGCGCGGTGCTGAACCGGCTGCGCTGGATGCAGGCGCAATACCGGCTCGAAGCGGGCGACAAGGTGCTGCAAAAGACGCCGTACACCTTCGACGTCTCGGTCTGGGAGCTGTTCTGGCCGCTCATCAGCGGCGCCACCGTGGTCTTCGCCCGTCCGGGCGGGCACCAGGATCCGGCCTACCTGGCCGGCCTGGTCGAACAGGCCGGGATCGGCACGTTGCACTTCGTGCCGTCGATGCTGCAGGCATTCCTCGACCAGTTCGGACAGGGCGGCGCGGCCGGCCGCTGTCCGAGCCTGGCGACCATCGTCTGCAGCGGCGAAGAGCTGCCGGCGGCGCTGCGCCAGCGCTGCCTGGCGGCCTTGCCGCGGGCGCGCCTGCACAACCTGTACGGACCGACCGAAGCGGCGATCGACGTCACCTTCTGGGAATGCCGGCGCGAGGAGGGGGCCGGCCGGGTGCCGATCGGACGCCCGATCGCAGGCATCCGCATGCACGTGCTCGACGAAGCGCTGGCGCCGGTGCCGGGCGGCGTGGCGGGCGAGGTCTACATCGGCGGGATCGGCGTCGGCCGCGGCTACCTGGCGCGCCCCGCGCTGACGGCCGCGCGCTTCGTCCCCGATCCGTTCGGCACGGCCCCCGGGGCGCGCCTGTACCGCACGGGCGACCTGGGGCGCTGGCGCGCCGACGGCGCGCTCGACTACCTGGGACGCAACGACCACCAGGTCAAGATCCGCGGCCTGCGGATCGAGCTTGGTGAAATCGAAGCTTGCCTGGCCAGCCATGCATCGGTCCATGAGGCGGTGGTGCTGGCGCGCCCCGGCGAGCAGGGCGACCTGCGGCTGGTGGCCTATCTGGTGGGCGCCGGCGCGCTCGACCTCGAGGCACTGCGCGGCCACCTGAAGGCGGCGCTGCCCGACTACATGGTGCCGGCCGCCTTCGTGCGGCTCGACGCGCTGCCGCTGTCGGCCAACGGCAAGCTCGATCGCAAGGCCTTGCCGGCGCCCGCGGCCGATGCCTACGGCGTGCACGTGTATGCCGCGCCGCAGGGCGAAACCGAAGTGCTGCTGGCGGCGATGTGGCAGGAGCTGCTGCAGGTCGAGCGGATCGGCCGCCACGACAACTTCTTCGAGCTGGGCGGGCATTCGCTGCTCGCCCTGCAGCTGATGGCGCGGGTACGCCAGTCGCTCGGGCGCGAGTTCGCCTTGCGCCAGCTGTTCGACCATCCGACCGTCCAGGCGCTGGCGCTGGCGCTGAACACGGCCGACGCCAGCGCCCAGGGCAGGATCGACGTGCGCGCCGAGAGCGGCGCCGGCGTGCCGCTCTCGTTCGCCCAGCAGCGGCTCTGGTTCCTGGACCAGCTCGAGGGCGCCGGAGCCGCCTATCACATGACGCTGCCGCTGCGCCTGCACGGCGCGCTCGACGCCGCTGCCCTGCAGGCCGCGTTCGACACCATCGTCGCGCGCCACGAGAGCCTGCGCACCGTCTTTCGCAGCATCGACGACGAGCCGGTACAGGTGGTGCTGTCCGGGGTCGCCTGCCGGATCGAGCAGGTCGACCTGCGCGCCTGGCCGGCGGCTGGACGCGAGGCCGAAGCGGTGCGCCTGGCCGAAAGCGCCAGCCTGGCCCGGTTCGACCTCGGCACCGCGCCGCTGCTGCGCGTGCGCCTGCTGCGGATGGCCGACGACGAGCATGTGCTGGTCGCGGTGGTCCACCATATCGTCTCGGATGGCTGGTCGATCGGGGTCCTGCTGCGCGAACTGGCGGCCTTGTACGGCGCCTATCGCGCCGGCGCGGGCAATCCGCTGGCGCCGCTGCCGCTGCAGTATGCCGACTACGCGTTGTGGCAGCGCGGCTGGCTGCAAGGCGAGGCGCTGCGCGCCCAGGCCGACTTCTGGAGCGCTCGCCTGGCCGGCGCGCCGGCCCTGCTGGAACTGCCGCTCGACCGGCCGCGCCCGCCGCTGCAGAGCTATCGCGGCGGCAGCGTCGGCTTCGCGCTCGGCGCGCAGCTCAGCCACAAGCTGCGCACGCTGGCGCGGCGCCATGACGCCACCCTGTTCATGACGCTGTTCGCCGGCCTGGCGCTGCTGCTGTCGCGCCTCGCCGGGCAGGACCAGGTGGTGATCGGCACGCCGGTGGCCAACCGCGGCCGCACCGAGCTGGAAGGGATGATCGGCCTGTTCGTCAATACGCTGGCGCTGCCGGCGCGCCTGGACGAGGACATGAGCGTCGGCGCGCTGCTGGCGCAGGTCAAGGAAACCATGCTGTCGGCCCACAGTCACCAGGACCTGCCATTCGAACAGCTGGTCGAGGTGCTGCAGCCGGTGCGCAGTCTCGCCAGCAGCGCCGTCTTCCAGGCGATGCTGGTGCTCGACAACACGCCGCACAGCGCCCAGGGCCTGGCGGGCCTGCGGGTGGCGCCGCAGCCGCTGGCGGCCGGCACCGAGCAATTCGACCTGTCGCTGTCGCTGCACGAGGCGGGCGATCAGCTGAGCGGCGCCCTGAGCTATGCCAGCGACCTGTTCGACGAGTCGACCGCGGCGCGGTGGGCCGGATATTTCCGGACCATCCTCGGCGCCATGGCCGACGATGCGGCACAGCCGCTGCGTGCGATCGGCCTGCTTGACGAGCAGGAGCGCGCCGCCATCACCGACGGCTTCAATGCCGGCTACGACCCGGCCGCCGCGGCGCCGCCGCACGCGCTGGCGCACCGCTGGTTCGAAGCCCAGGCCGCGCGCCGTCCGGACGCGCCGGCCGTCGTGCATGCCGCCGGCGAACTCGATTACCGCACGCTCAACGAGCGCGCCAACCGGCTCGCCCATTACCTGCATGCGCAGGGGATCGGTGCCGAGCACGTGGTGGGCATCTGCAGCCCAAGCTGCCCCGAGGCGCTGGTCGCGCTGCTCGGCGTGCTCAAGGCGGGCGCCGCCTACCTGCCGCTCGATCCGTCCTATCCGCCCGAGCGCCTGGCCTGGATGGTGGAGGACGCGGCTCCGGCGCTGGTGCTCGCGCACGGCGCGCCGGACGGCCTGCTGCCGGACGCCACGCCCCTGTTCGCGCTCGACGGCTTCGATGCGCGCCTGGCCGGCTTTTGCAGCGAGAACCCGGCCTTTGCCGGCGGCCAGCTGGCCTATGTGATGTACACCTCGGGATCGACCGGCAGGCCGAAAGGCGTGATGGTCGAACACCGCCAGCTGGTGAGCCTGGTGGCCGCGCTGCAGGACGCCTACGGCTTCACGGCGCGCGACCGGGTACTCCAGTTCGCGGCCTTGAGCTTCGATATGTCGGTCGAGGAAATCTTCGGCGCGCTGTGCGCCGGCGCCGCGCTGGTGCTGCGCACCGACGCCTGGGTCGACGAAGCGCGTGTCTTCTGGCGCCTGTGCGGCGGGGCCGGTGTGACCGTGGCGAACCTGCCGACCGCCTTCTGGCATGGACTGGTCAGCGACGACCTCGGTCCGGTCGCGCCGACGCTGCGCCAGGTGATGATCGGCGGCGAGAAAGTCAGCGCCGAGATGGTGGCGCGCTGGTTCCGCTGCGAAGGCGAGCTGCCGCGCCTGGTGAACGCCTACGGCCCGACCGAGGCGACCGTGAACGCGGCCACCTGCGTGATCGAGGACGCAGGCAGTTCGGCGCGACTGATCGGACGGGCGCTGCCGAATACCCGCATCTATCTGCTGGACCGGCATGGCGAAGTGGCGCCGCTCGGCGTCGCGGCCGAAGTGTGCATCGGCGGCGCCGGCGTCGCGCGCGGCTACCTGAACCGGCCTGGCCTGACGGCCGAGCGCTTCCGCCCCGATCCGTTCGGCGGCGTCGCCGGCGCGCGCCTGTACCGCAGCGGCGACCTGGGACGCTTCACGGCCGACGGCAGTATCGAATACCTGGGCCGCAACGACCACCAGGTCAAGATCCGCGGGTTCCGCATCGAGCTGGGCGAAATCGAGGCCAGGCTGAACCGCCATCCGGCCGTCCGCGAAGCGCTGGTGGTGGCGCGCACCGACAGCCCGGGCGATCCGCAGCTGGTGGCCTACCTGCTCGCCGCCCAGGCGCAGGCGCCGTCGCAGCTGGAAGCGCTGCTGCGCGCCGACCTGACGAAAGCGCTGCCGCACTACATGATCCCGGCGGCCTTCGTCGTGCTGGACGCTTTCCCGCTCACCCCGAACGGAAAGCTCGACCGCAAGGCCCTGCCGGCGCCCGGCATCGATGCCTGGGCGCTGCCGGCCTACGAGGCGCCGCGCGAAGGCATCGAGAGCATGCTGGCCGCGGTGTGGTGCGAACTGCTGCGGCGCGAACGGGTCGGGCGCAACGACAACTTCTTCGCGCTGGGCGGACACTCGCTGCTGGCGGTGCGCCTGATGACGCGCATCCGCCAGGTGCTGGGCCGCGACATCGCCCTGCGCCAGCTGTTCGAATACCCGACCATCCACAGCCTGGCGCTACACCTGGCCACGGTGCGCGCCATCACGCTGGCCGCGATCGGGCGCGCCGACCGCGCGCTGCCGCTGCCGCTGTCGTGGGCCCAGCAGCGCTTGTGGTTCATCGACCGGCTCGATGGCGGCGGCGGGGCGGTCTACAACATGCCCGAAGCGCTGCACCTGACCGGCCAGCTCGATCGCGCCGCGCTCCAGGGTGCGCTCGATGCGCTGCTCGAGCGGCACGAAGCCTTGCGCACCGTGTTTGCCGAGGGCGACGGCTCGCCCGTGCAGATCGTCGAAGCTGCCGCGCCGTTCGCCCTGCGCGTGGTCGGACTGGAGCACCTCGACGAGGCGGCGCGCGAGGCCGAGATCGTGCGGCATACCGAGGAGGAGGCGCTGGCGCCGTTCGACCTGAATACCGGGCCGCTGATCCGGGCACGCCTGTTGTGCCTGTCCGACGCGGAGCACGTGTTCCTGATCACCACCCACCACATCGTGTCGGACGGGGTCTCGTCCGGAATCATGGTGGGCGAGCTGGCCGCGCTGTACGCGGCCCTGGTGCAGGGGCGCGCGCCGGCGCTGGCGCCGCTGCCGATCCAGTATCCCGATTTCGCGGTCTGGCAGCGCCAGTGGCTGCAGGGCGAATTGCTGCGCATTCAGCTCGACTACTGGAAAACCCACCTGGCCGGCGCGCCGCCGCTGCTCGAACTGCCGCTCGACCGCGCGCGGCCCGCGACCCAGAGTCACCGCGGCGGCAACGTCGTGTTTACCGCCGGGCCGGAACTGGCCGCCGGGCTCAAGGCGCTGGCGCACAACCAGGACGTCACCCTGTTCGCCAGCCTGTACACCGGCTTTGCGATCGTGCTGTCGGCGCTCAGCGGCCAGGACGACCTGGTGATCGGCACCCCGAGCGCGAACCGCCAGCGGACCGAAGTCGAAGGCCTGATCGGCTTCTTCGTCAATACGCTGGCCTTGCGCGCCGACTTGTCGGGCAACCCGAGCGTGGCCGGCCTGCTGGCCCAGGTCAGGGCCATGACCCTGGACGCCTACAGCCATCCCGACCTGCCGTTCGAGCAGGTGGTCGACGCGCTGCAGCCGCCGCGCAGCCTGGGCCACAGCCCGCTGTTCCAGGTCATGCTGGTGCTGCAGAATAACCTCCAGGGAGAGCTGGCGCTGCCGGGCCTGACGGTGGCCCCGCGCGACATCCCGTACGACATCGAGAAGTTCGACCTGAGCCTGACCTTGCAGGAAGTCGACGGCGACCTGGTGGGCCGCTTCAGTTACGCGGCCGACCTGTTCGACCGCGCCACCATCGTGCGCTGGGTCGGCTACTTCAAGACCGTACTGGCGGCCATGGCGCGCGACCCGCTGCAGCGGGTGGGCGAGATCGACATGCTCGGCCGCGAGGAACGCGCTTACCTGGTCGCCGGCCTGAACGACAGCGACATGGCGTTTCGCCGCGATGGCCTGCTGCACGGGCTGTTCGAGGAACAGGTGGCGCGCACGCCGGACGCGGTGGCGCTGATCCACGACGGCCGGCGCATCAGCTATGCGGAGCTGAACCGGCGCGCGAACCGGGTGGCCCACACGCTGCTGGCACGCGGCAGCGGGCCCGAGGCCTGCATCGGCATCTGCCTGCCGCGCACGCCCGACTGCGTGGCCGCGCTGCTGGGCGTCCTCAAGGCCGGCGCCTGCTATGTGCCGATCGACCCGGCCTATCCGGCCGACCGGGTCCGCTACCTGCTGGGGGACGCCGACATGGCGGCCCTGGTGACCACCAGCGGCCTGCGCGACAGCCTGGGGATCGATGCGGCGCGCTGCCTGTGCGTCGACGTCGGCGCCGGCTGGTCGGCGGCCGACGCGAATCCAAACTTGCCGGTGTCGTCGGCGCAGCTGGCCTACGTGATCTATACTTCCGGTTCGACCGGGCGTCCGAAAGGGGTGCCGCTGACGCACCAGGGCGGCGTGTCGCTGCTGGAGTGGGCGTGCCGGCTGCTGCCGTTCGAGGACCGCAGCGGCATCCTGGCCGGCACCTCGCTGTGTTTCGACCTGTCGATCTACGAGCTGTTCCTGTCGCTGAGCACCGGTGCGGCCTGCATCCTGGTCGACAATATCCTGGGGCTGGAAAACCTCGACCCGGCCACGCGCGAGCAGGTCACCCTGGTCAACACGGTGCCGTCGGCGGCCAAGGCGCTGCTCGAACGCAATGTCTTCCCGCCCTCGGTGCGGGTGCTGAACCTGGCCGGCGAGCCGCTGCGCGCGGCGCTGGTGGACCGCTTGCATGCGGAAACCGCCATCGGCGCCATCTACGATTTGTACGGGCCGTCGGAAGCGACCACCTATTCGAGCTTCGCGCGGCGCCGGGCTCAGGCGCCCGAAACCATCGGACGCCCGGTGGCGAACAACCAGTTCTACGTGCTCGACAGAGGCGGGCGGCTGGCGCCGTTCGGCGCCATCGGCGAACTGTATATCGGCGCCACCGGGCTGGCGCGCGGTTACCTGCAGCGCCCGGCATTGACGGCCGAGAAGTTCCTGCCCAATCCGTTCGGCGCGCAGGCCGGCGCGCGCCTCTACCGCACCGGCGACCTGGTGCGCTACCGCGCCAACGGCGACCTGGAATACCTGGGCCGCGCCGATCACCAGGTCAAGGTGCGCGGCTTCCGGATCGAGCTGGGCGAAATCGAAAGCGCCTGCCTCCAGCATCCGGGCATCAAGGAAGCGGTGGTGATCGTGCGCGAAGACAGTCCCGAGCTGCGCCGGATCGTCGCCTATGTGGTGCCCGCCCCGGCGGCGGCCGGGACCATCTCGGCCGAGGACCAGGCCGGCCTGCTGGTGGAAGGATTGCGGGCGCGCCTGAAACAGGCGCTCCCGGGCTTCATGATGCCGTCGGCGGTGCTGGTGCTGGCGCAGCTGCCGCTCACGCCAAATGGAAAGCTGGACCGCAAGGCGCTGCCGGCACCCGATGGCGGCGATGCCGCGCAGGCCTACGAGGCGCCGGTCGGCGACATCGAGGAACGCATCGTCGCGGTGTGGGAGGAGCTCTTGCAGCGCAAGCTGATCGGGCGCCGGGACGATTTCTTCGCACTCGGGGGCCATTCGCTGATCGCGGTGGTGGCCGTGAGCCGCATGCGCCAGGTCGGCCTGAACATCGCGCTCGACGCCTTCTTCAAGCATCCGACGGTCAAGGCCATGGCCGAATTCATGCAGTTCGGCGACGAGACCGCGCTCTGGAAGGGCGGGGCGGTCATCATGCGCGAGCAAGGGGCCGAGCGGCCTTTATTCCTGGTGCATGAAATCACGGGCGACATCTTCCCGCTGTTCCCCTTGTCGCGCAACCTGGCCGACGGCATCCCGGTCTACGGCCTGCCGCTCACCAGGGACTCGACCCGCGAATCGGTGCCGCTGCTGGCCGCCGAGCACCTGCGCGCCATGCGCATGGTCCAGCCGGAGGGGCCGTACCGGGTCGCGGGCCACTCGTTCGGCGGGGTGCTCGCCTACGAGATCGCCAGCCTGCTCGTCGATGCCGGCGAGGAGGTCGAGTTCCTCGGCATGATCGACACCTATCGCCCGCACTACCGCGAAAGCTGGGCCGACGAGATCACCGACATCAAGGTACTGCTGATCTATGTCGAGATCCTGCATCCGACCCTGGCGCCGGAACGCTGGGCCATCCTGCACGGCGCGCACGACGCGGGGGAGGCGCTGGATCACTGCAAGGCGATGGGCCTGTTCCCGCACGAGCTGGGGCTGACGGAGGTGATGCGCTGGGCCGAAAACATGGGCTCGATCCTGATCATGGGCGCCAATTACGCGCCCAAGCCGATGCGCGTGCCGGCCTGGCAGTTCTGCGCCGAGGTGGGCGCGTACGGCGACCGCGACTGGACGCCGCTCCTGGGCGAATCGCTGCGCGAGGTCTACGTCGGGGGCAGTCACCTCAACATCACGCAGGAGCCGCAGGTCGGGGCCCTGGCGCACGCGATGTCAGAGGCGATCGCGGCCTGTACCCGGGCCACGGCCGAGGCGGGCGGCGCGGCCGGGGACGGGGCGGCGCCCGACCGGGTGCTGGCCGGCTAGGGACGCAAGGCCGCGCCCGCGGCCTTGCGTCTTGCCAGGGCGGCGGCGGCTTTCGTCGCCGCCGACATCTGGTCGTAATATAAATCTTCTATCCTGACCAATCTTGCGTCGTGTGTGCGGAGGAAAGCGGTCCTTGCCAGGCCCGCCGTCCTCGCGTCGCCCGGTGGCCCGCGGTACTCAACTGATTGTGGATAGAGAATGAACCATTTCGACGCTGATGCCCTGGTCCCCGCTTCCGGATCGGCCAAGGAGCTGCTGAAGGCAAAATTACGCAAGCACCGGGCCAGCGCCAGGCCGGCCGCCGAGGCCATCGTCGCGCTTGGCGGCGCGGCGACCCGCCTGTCGTTCTCGCAGCAGCGGCTCTGGCTGCTCGACCAGATCATGGGCGCCCATCACGCCTATAACATGTCGCTGGCGGTCAACCTGCATGGCGCGCTCGACGTGGCCTGCCTGGGGCAAAGCCTCGAATCGATCCTGGAGCGGCACGCGGTGCTGCGCACCCGCTTCGTCAACCGCGACGGCCACCCGGCGCTGCTGCTCGATCCACCCGCGCCGCTCGGCCTGCAAGCCGAGCGCGTAGCCGCCGACGAGGAAGTGCAAGCCATCTGGGAGGCCGAGCGGCGCCACGTCTTTCGCCTGGCGGACGAACGCCTGATCCGGGTGCGGCTGCTGCGCCGGACGGCGCAGCAGCACGTGCTGGTCGTGACGATGCACCATATCGTGTCCGATGCCTGGTCGCTGGGCGTCTTCTTCAGCGAGCTGATCGCGCTGTACCGCGATGCGAGCGAGGGGCGGGCGCCGGCGCTGGCGCCGCTCGCGATCCAGTACGCCGACTACGCCCATTGGCAACAGGAGAGCCTGGGGCGCGACGTACTGAGCCGCCAGGTCGACTATTGGCGCACCCGGCTGCGCGGCCTGCCGCCGCACATCGCGCTGCCGTACGACGCCCCGCGTCCCGCGCAGCAGAGCTTTCGCGGCGCGCTGGCGTATGTCCAGGTGCCGAAGGCGCTCACCGAACGGATTCGCCTGCTGGGCCTGCGCACCGACTCGACCTTGTTCATGACCCTGTTTGCCGCGTTCAGCGTCCTGCTGGCGCGCCGCTGCGGAGAAGACGACATCCCGATCGGTACCCCGGTGGCCAACCGCACGCGGCGCGAGACCGAAAGCCTGATCGGCTTTTTCGTCAATATTCTGGTGCTGCGCTGCGACCTGGGACAGGATCCGTCCTTCAACGACGTGCTGCGCCGCACCCGCGAAACCGTGCTCGAAGCGTATGCGCGCCAGGACATTCCCTTCGAATACCTGGTCGAGGCGATCGAGCCCGAACGCGACCTCAACAAGTCGCCCCTGTTCCAGGTCATGTTCGCGCTGCAGAACGCGCCGGTCGAGGATGCCGTGTCCGAGCGCTTGCAGATGTCGGCCCTGGTGCCGGCCTCGAAGCAGGCCGTGGCGCGCTACGACCTGACCTTCAACCTGACCGAGACCGCGGGCGGCATCCTGGGCGTCATGGAGTACAGCAGCGACCTGTTCGACAGCGACACCATCGACAACCTGCTGGCCCAGTACACGCTTCTGCTGGAACAGATCGTCGACCAGCCCGAGCTGCCGATCCAGGAATATGCGCTCGTCACGCCGTGGGACCGCCTGCCGTACCGGGCCATGGCGGAGCGCTGCGCGCCGCGGACCGGCGCGCACGCGGGCTTCCTCGATTTCGTGGCGGCGCAGCCGCGGCGCCAGGTGGCGGTGCGCGACGGCCAGGGCGAACACGACTTCGAGGACATCCTGCGCCGCGCCGATGCGCTGGCCAGCCTGCTGGCCTGCGACGACGGCGCCGGCCCGCAATGCATCGGCGTGGTCGAGCATCCCGGGGTCGACCTGCTGGTGGCCGTGCTGGCGATCCACAAGATCGGCGCCACCGTGTATTTCATCGCCCCCACGGCCAGTCCGCTGCGGCGCCGCCACTTGCTGGCCTCGGCCGGCGTCTCGCTGGTGATCGACGCGTCCGATCCGACCGCCTTTGCCTACCTGCCCAATGGCGCCCGCGGCCAGTATCCGGCACCGCTGTCGGCGCCGGCCGCGCTGCGCTTTCACATGGTGCATGGCGCGGGCAAACTGCTCGAAGCCGAACTCGACGAACCGGCTTTCCTCGACTGCCTGCTGCGCATGGCCGAATGCCAGTCGGCCGTGCGCTCGGCCGCGGCGGCCCTGTCATGGTGGTTCAGCCCAGTGCTGGCCTCGATGGCCGGCGCCTTCGCCAAGGGCCAGGTCTGGGACTGGCAGGCCAGTATCCAGGGCGCCCGCTTCGACGGCAAGCTCTGTCCCGGACTGCCGATGGTGGTGCTCGATGGTGCCGCCCTGGCGCCGCTCGGTACGGCCGGCGAGCTGTGCCTGTCGAACGTGCGCCTGGTGGGGGCCGCCGCCGCGTTTCACGCCGCCCATCCGCTGGTCAGCGGCGAGCGCCTGGTGCGCACCGGCGTGCGCGCGGTGATGGAGAAGGACGGCGGCTGCCGCATCGCGCCGGCGCCGCAACGGCGCCGCGCACGCGTGGGCGCGCTCCTCGGGGCCGCCAGCGAGACGCTGCTGCGCGCCGCGGCGCCGGCCGCGCTGCCGACCATGGTGTGCGGCGTGCCCGCGGCCGGTCAGTGGACCGTGTTCGCCCAGTCCGGCGCGGACAGCGGCGCCACCCTGGCCGGCTTGCTGGCGCGGCTCAGGCAACATCCGGCGCCGCAGCTGTTGCCGGCACGGCTGCAGCTGCTCGACCGCCTGCCCCTGCTGGCCGATGGCGCAGTCGACCGCCGGGCGCTGGAGCAGCGCGCCGCCGATGCGCCGCGGCGGCGTACCCCGCCCGAGGGCCGCACCGAAGCGCAACTGGCCGCCATCTGGGAAACCCTGATTCCGGGGAGCCAGGTGGGGCGCGACGATAACTTCTTCCTGATCGGCGGCTATTCGCTGATCGGAGCCCAGCTGGTGGCCCGCATCCGCGACAGCTTCGGGGTCGAGCTGGTCCTGCGCGACGTGTTCGAACAACAGACCTTGCAGGCCCAGGCCCGCTTGATCGACAGCCGCGCCGGCGCGCCGGCGCCGGACGCCGCGATCGAAGCGGCCGGCACCGGCGCGGGCGCGCCGCTGGCGTTTTCGCAGCAGCGCCTCTGGTTCCTGAGCCGCATGATGGCGCCCAACGCGGTCTACAACATACCGCTCGCCCTGCGCCTGCGCGGCGCGGTCGACGAGGGCGCGCTGGTGCGCAGCCTGGACGCGATCGTGGATCGCCACGCCATCCTGCGCACCCGCTTCGCCGAGATCGACGGCCAGGCGCTGCAGCTGGCCGATCCTCCCGGGGGCGGCTGGGTGGCGATCGAAGACGTCGCCAGCGAAGAGCAGCTGCGCGCGCGCCATCTTGCCGAACGCGGCTACTGCTTTGACCTCGCCGGCGAGCTGCCGACGCGCCTGCGCCTGCTGCGCACCGCCTTCGACGGCCAGCTGGTGCTGCTGGCCAGCTTCCATCACATCGTGTTCGACGGCTGGTCGATGGGCGTCTTCTTCAAGGAACTGGCGCAGCTGTACGGCGTCGCGACCGGCGGCGCCGCCGCCGCGCCGCCGCCGCTGCCGATCCAGTTCGCCGACTATGCGCGCTGGCAGCGCCGCCACCTGGACGGGGAGCGGATGGCCGGCCAGCTGGCGTATTGGGAAGGCCAGCTGGCCGGCCTGCCGCCGCTGCTCGAACTGCCCACCGACCGGCCGCGTCCGGCCGAGCAAAGCTTCCGCGGCGCCACGATCAATTTCGTGGTCGGCGCCGCCGTCGTCGAACGCCTCCAGGCGCTCAACCGCAGTTGCGGCAGCACCTTGTTCATGTCCTTGTCCGCCGCATTCGCACTGCTGCTGGGACGCTATGCGCGCCAGCACGACATCGCGATCGGGACCCCGGTGGCCAACCGCCAGCGCAGCGAAACCGAGGGCCTGATCGGGTTTTTCCTGAATAACCTGGTGCTGCGTTTCGACCTGTCGCCGCGGGCGGGCGTGCCCGGCACCTTCCGCGGCCTGCTCGGCGCCACGCGCGAAATGGCGCTGCAGGCCTATGCCAACCAGGACGTGCCGTTCGAGCACCTGGTCGAGCGCCTCAATCCGGTCCGCAGCCTGGCCCATGCGCCACTGTTCCAGGCTTCGATCTCGCTGGTCGACACGCCTACGGCCTCCGGCGCCTTCCCCGGCATCGAGGTCGAGCCCTTGCAGTTCGCGCGGCGCGAGGGCGAGGCCGGCGTGGCGCGCTACGACCTCAGTTTCATCCTGTCGTCGCTGGCCGACGGCAGCCTGCTGGGCAGCATGGAATACAGCAGCGACCTGTTCGACGCGGCGACCATCGAGCGCATGCTGGGCCACTTCCGGCGCCTGCTCGACGCCGTGCTGGAGCACCCCGACCGGGCCCTGGCCGACCTCGATTTCCTGGGCCAGGACGAGCGCCGCCTGCAGCAGGTCGAATGGAACGACACCGCCCGCGCCTTCCCCGACGCCAGCGTGCACGCGCTGTTCGCCGCGCGCGCGGCATCCCGGCCCGACGCGGTGGCCCTGGTCGAGGGCGGCTCGCATCTGAGCTATGGCGAGCTGGAACGGCGCGCCAACCGGGTCGCGCATTACCTGCTGGGGCAGGGCGTCCAGCCCGACAGCTGCGTCGGGCTGTGCGTCGAACGCTCGCTCGACATGGTGGTCGGCATGCTGGCCATCCTGAAAGCCGGCGCCGCTTACGTGCCGCTCGATCCCGCCTATCCGGAGCCGCGCCTGCGCCAGATGATCGGGGTCGCCGCCTGCGGCGTCATCCTGAGCCAGCGGCATCTGATCGACGAACTGGCCTTCCTCGGCGGCTGCCGCACCCTGGCGCTCGACGCCGCCGCGCACGCGGCGCTGCTCGGACACTACCCCGACACCGCGCCCGCGCTGATAGTGGCGCCGGCCCAGCTCGCGTATGTCATCTTCACCTCCGGCAGTACCGGCGTACCCAAGGGTGTGCTGGTCAGCCATGCCAGCGTCGTCAGCCTGGTCGCGAGCGGCGACGCCATCACGGCCGGCGCCGACGCCGTGGTGGCGCAGGCCGCCAGTTGCGCCTTCGACGCCATCACCTATGAATTGTGGTCGCCGCTGCTGGCCGGCGCGCGGGTTGTCCTGGTCGACAAGGAGACCCTGCTGGCGCCGGAGGCGCTGGCGCACTGCCTGCGCGCCCAGCGCGTGACGGACCTGTTCATCACCACGGCGCTGTTCAACCGCATCAGCCACGAGCTGCCCCACGCCTTTGCCTCGCTCGGCCAGCTGCTGTTCGGCGGCGAAGCCTGTTCGCCCGACGCGATCGCGCGCGTGCTGGAGCGGGGCGCGCCGGGCCAGCTGCTGCACGTCTACGGACCGACCGAATGCACCACCTTCGCCACCGGCTTCGCCCTGCGGGCCGAGCGCTTCCTGGCCGACCGCCAGGCACCGATCGGCATGCCGCTGGCGAACACCCGCGCCTACGTGCTGCAGGACGGACAGCTCGCGCCGCTGGGCGCGGTGGGCGAACTGGTGCTGGGCGGGGACGGCCTGGCACGCGGCTACCTGGGCGACGCCCGCCTGAGCGCGCAGAAATTCGTGCCCGATCCGTTTGCCGCCACGGCGGGCGCGCGCATGTACCGCACCGGCGACCTGGTGCGCCTGCGCGCCGACGGCGCCATCGATTTCATCGGCCGCGTCGACCACCAGGTCAAGGTGCGCGGTTTCCGGATCGAGCTCGGCGAAATCGAGCAGGCGCTGCGGCTGCACGCCGGCGTCGGCGAGGTACTGGTGCTGGCGCGCGAAGAGCGCCCCGGCGAGCGGCGCCTGGTGGCCTATGTCACGCCGAACGGCAGCGCGCCGCCGGCCGCCGAGCTGGTGGCCCATCTCAAGGGCCGCATTCCCGAATACGCCGTGCCCGGCGCGTTCGTCATGCTCGACAGCTTCCCGCTCAATAACAACGGCAAGATCGACCGCGCCAGGCTGCCCCAGCCCGACGCCGCGGCCTATGCCCGCGAGCAGTACACGGCCCCGGCCGGCGAACTCGAAACGCGCCTGGCGGCGCTCTGGCAGGCCAACCTCGGCAGCGCCACGTTGGTGGGCAGCGGCGACAACTACTTTGCCATCGGCGGCGATTCGATCCGGTCGATCGCACTGGTGTCGGCGGCACGGGCCGCGGGCCTCCAGTTCGCCATCAAGGATTTGTTTGCGCACCCGACGGTGGCCGAACTGGCCCGCGTGGTGGTGCAGGGCGGCGCGCCGGTCGAGCACGCGGTGCTGGCGCCGTTCTCGCTGCTGAGCGAGGAGGAACGGGCCGGCTTGCCCGCCCGGCACCGGGGTCACGCGGTGATCGACGGCTATCCGCTGTCGATGCTGCAGCAGGGGATGCTGTTCCATTCGATGCAGCATCCCGATTCGCCGGTGTACCACTGCGTGATCACCTTCGCGGTCAACGCCGCGTGGCAGCCGGCCTGCTTCGAACAGGCCTTGAACCACGTCGTCGCGCGCCATCCGGTGCTGCGCACGGAATTCTTCCTGCATGCCGGGCGCCCGCTGCAATTCGTCACCGACGCGCGTACGCCCTCGGTCCAGGTGCACGACCTGCGCGGCGAACCGGGGCTGGCCGCGGACGCCGCGATCGAAGCCTGGGTGCTGGCCGAGAAGGCCAGGGGCCTGCGCATCGAAGACCCGTGGCGCATCGGGGTGCTGGTCCTGGGCGAGCGGCACCTCCAGTTCGGCCTGAGTTTCCACCATGCGCTGTGGGACGGCTGGAGCGACGCCACCCTGGTGGCCGAGCTGTTCGCCGCCTACAAGGCGCTGACCCAAGGACAGGCGCCGCAGGCCGCGCCGCCGCCGCCACCGTACAGCGCCTACATCGCGCTCGAACTGGCCGCGCTCGGCGCCGACGAACACCGCCGCTACTGGGCGCAGGCGCTGGAAGGCGCGCGCCAGCCGTGGTGGGCCGCCTTCCCCCAGGCCCAATGCAGCCACCTGTTCTGCGAGATCGACGCCGCCATGAGCGCGGCCGTCATCGCCCTGGCCGAGCGCCTCGGGGTGCAGGAGAAGAGCGTCTGGTGCACGGTCTACGCGGCGCTGGGCGCGCTGCTGGACGGCCATGACCGGGTGCTCGGTTCGGTCGTGACCCACGGCCGCCCGGAAATCGCCGGCGCCGAGCAGACCGTCGGCCTGTTCCTCAATTCGCTGCCGCTGCAGGTGGACACGCGCGCCGACAGCTGGAACGCGCTGATCGTGCAAGTGAACGCGCTGCTGGCGCAGCACCAGGCACACCGCCACTATCCGCTCGCCCAGATCCAGGCCGAGCTGCGCCTGGATTGCTCGGCATCCCTGTTCAACTTCACCAATTTCCACGTCATCGGCAATGCCGGCGCGCAGTCGGACGTCGTCGGCAGCGGCAGCTTCGGCCTGGACCAGACCAACTACAAGTTCAGCGTCGACGTACAGAAGAACGATGCGTCGAACCGCCACGTGCTGCGCGTGGCGCTCGACCCGACCGTGTTCGACGCCGCTTTCCAGCAGCGCATCGGCCAGTTCGTGCGCAACATCGTCATCGACATGACGGCCAATCCCGCCGTGGCGCCGGACCGGGCACGCCTGCTGGGCGATGAGCTGGCGCGCGTCGTGGCCTTCGGCCGCGGCGCCGACACGGCGGCCGCGGCGCCGTCGGTGCATGCCATGTTCGAGGCGCAGGCGCGCGCCGCGCCGGACGCCGTGGCACTGCTGTTCGAGGGCGCCCAGCTCAGCTACGGCGAACTGGACCGGCGCGCCGGCCAACTGGCGGCCTGCCTGCGTGCCCGCGGCGCCGAGCCGGACCAGCTGGTGGCGATCTGCGTCGAACGCAGCCTCGAGATGCTGATCGGCCTCTTCGGGATCCTGAAGGCCGGCGCCGCCTACGTGCCGCTCGATCCGACCCATCCACCGGCGCGGCTGGCGCAGATGGCGGCCGATTCGGGCGCGCGCATCGTCCTGACCCAGCAGCGCTTCGCACCCAAGCTGGCCGGCCTGGCCGCGACGCCGCTGGTGCTCGACGCTGGCTGGGACGCCATCGCGGCGCAGGCGCGCGGGGCGGCGCGGGCGCGCGCGGCCAGCCAGGCCCCGGCCAACCTGATGTACGTGATCTATACCTCGGGCTCGACCGGTAAACCGAAAGGCGCGATGAACGAGCAGCGCGCGATCGTCAACCGGTTGCGCTGGATGCAGGACAATCTGCCGCTGGCGCCGCACGACAGGCTGCTGCAGAAGACCCCGTACAACTTCGACGTCTCGGCCTGGGAACTGTTCTGGGCGCTGACCTGTGGCGCGACCCTGGTGCTGGCGCGTCCCGAAGGCCACAAGGACCCGGCCTACCTGCGTGCCCTGATCGAGCAGGTCTCGATCGGCGCGCTGCACTTCGTGCCCTCCATGCTGCAGGTGTTTTTGGATCACGGCGTGGAGGGGGGCTGCGCCAGCCTGCGCACCATCGTGTGCAGCGGCGAGATGCTGCCGGGGGAGGTGGCGGCGCGCTGCATGGCGGCGCTGCCACAGGCGTCGCTGCACAACATGTATGGACCGACCGAAACGGCGATCGAGGTCAGTCACTGGACCTGCCGCGCGGACGCGGGGACGGCGCCGGTGCCGATCGGACGGCCCCTGTCGAACACCCGGCTGTACGTGCTCGACGAGCGCCTGGTGCCGGTGCCGGTCGGCGTGGCGGGCGAAATCTACATCGGCGGCACCCCGGTCGGGCGCGGCTACTTCGGCCAGCCGGCGCTGACCGCGCAGCGCTTTTTGCCGGACGTAGTGAGCCGGGTGCCGGGGGCGCGCATGTACGCCACGGGCGACCTCGGATGCTGGCGCGAGGACGGCAGCATCGTCTGCCTGGGACGCAACGACCACCAGGTCAAGATCCGCGGGTTCCGCATCGAACTCGGCGAAATCGAGGCCCAGCTGGCGCGTCACCCGTCGGTCGGCGCGGCCACCGTCATGGCGCGCACCGACGGCGGCGAGATGCGGCTGGTGGCTTATGTGAGCGCGGCCGACGGGCCGGGCACGGCCGCGCCCGACGCCGCGCCGCTGCGCGCCTGGCTCCAGGCGGCGCTGCCCGACTACATGGTGCCGGCCGCCTTCGTCGTGCTCGATGCCTTCCCGCTGACCCCGAACGGCAAGCTCGATCGCATGGCCTTGCCGGCGCCCGAGTTCGGCGCCGGCGCCGCCGTCGACGCGGCCCCGCAGGGGGAAGTGGAAATCATCCTGGCCGGGATCTGGCAGGAACTGCTGCGCGTCGGGCAGGTGGGCAGGCACGAGAATTTCTTCGAACTGGGCGGCCATTCGCTGCTGGCCCTGCAGCTGATGACCCGGGTGCGGCATGCCCTGGGCCGCGAGCTTTCCTTGCGCACGCTGTTCGACCATCCGACCGTCCATGCGCTGGCGCGCCAGCTGACCTTCGCCGGCAGCGGCGTGCAGGCGGCGATTCCCGCCCGTGCGCCAGGCGCGGCCGCCTTGCCGCTGTCGTTCGCGCAGCAACGGCTCTGGTTCCTGTGTCAGCTCGACGGCGCCAGCGCGGCCTACCATATGGCGCTGCCGCTGCGCATGCGCGGGGCGATCGATTACCTCGCCTTCCGCGCGGCGCTCGATGCGCTGGTGGCGCGCCATGAAAGCCTGCGGACCGTCTTCAGCGACGCCGGCGGCGAGCCGGTCCAGGTGATCCTGCCGGCGGCGCCCTGCGCGCTGCGGCTGGAAGACTTGCGCGCGCTGCCGCCCGCCGGCCGCGAGGCCGCACTGCGGCGTCACAGCCGGGAAGAGGCGCAGGCGCCGTTCGACCTGGCGGCCGGCCCCCTGCTGCGCGCCACGCTGCTGCGCCTGGATGAGGACGAGCATGTCTTCATGGTCGTGATCCATCACATCGTTTCCGACGGCTGGTCGATTGGCGTGCTGCTGCGTGAATTCGGCGCGCTGTACAAGGCCTTGTGCGCAGGGCAGGCCGGCGCGCTGGCGGCACTGCCGATCCAGTATGCCGACTATGCGCTGTGGCAGCGCGCCTGGCTGCAGGGCGAAGCGTTGCAGCGCCAGGTCGATTTCTGGAGCGCCCGGCTGGCCGGTCTTCCGGCGCTGATCGAGCTGCCGACCGACCATCCGCGCCCGGCGATCCAAAGCTACCGCGGCGGCAGCGTCGGCTTCGCCCTGACAGCGGCCTTGAGCGAGCGCTTGCGCGCCTTTGCGCGGCGCCACGAGGCGACCCTGTTCATGACCCTGTTCGCGGGCCTGTCGATCCTGCTGTACCGTCTCGGCGGGCAGCGCGAGCTGGTGATCGGCACCCCGGTGGCGAACCGCAACCGCGCCGAACTCGAAGGCCTGATCGGCTTCTTCGTCAACACCCTGGCCCTGCCGGCGCGGCTGGACGACGACATGAGCGTGGCGGCACTCCTGCGCCAGGTGAAGGACACCACGCTGGCGGCCTACGCCCACCAGGATTTGCCGTTCGAGAAGCTGGTGGAGGTGCTGCGCCCGGTACGCAGCCTGGGCAGCAGCCCGGTATTCCAGGTGATGCTCACGCTCGACAACACGCCGCAGGGCGCCGCCGGGCTGCCCGGATTGGAGCTGAGCGCCGAGGGCCTGGCCAACGACACCGAGCAGTTCGACCTGTCGCTGTCGCTGCAGGAAGCCGGGGGCCGGATCGCCGGGTCGATGGGGTATGCCAGCGACCTGTTCGAACGCAGCACCGTCGAACGCTGGGTGGCCCATTTCATCCAGGTGCTCGACACCATGACAAGGGACGACGCGCCCGCGCTGGGCGCGATCAGCCTGCTCGACGACGCCCAGCGCGCGCGCGTGACCGATGACTTCAATGCCGGCTTCGACGCCGCGCCGGGGCCGCATGCAAGCCTGCATGGCTGGGTCGAAGCGATCGCGGCGCAGGCGCCGGACGCGGTCGCGCTGGTACAGGACGGCCGCCAGCTCGCTTATGCGGCGCTCGACGCGCAAGCGGCCCGGCTGGCGGCCGGCCTGCGTTCGCGCGGCGTCGGACCCGGCCAGCTGGTAGGACTGTGCCTGGTCCCCGGCATGGAACTGGTGGTCGCGGTGCTGGGCGTGCTCAAGGCGGGCGCGGCCTACCTGGCGCTCGATCCCGGCTGTCCGCCCGAGCGCCTGGCCTGGATGCTCGAGGATGCACGTCCGGCGCTGGTGCTGAGCGAGGCGCGCCTGGCATCCCTGCTGCCGGCCGGCGGCCCGGCCGTCATCACGCTTGATCAGGCCTGCGCCGCGGGCGATGAGACGGCCGCCGCGGCGCCCGCCGTGAACGTGCCGGCGCAGCTGGCCTACGTGATCTATACATCGGGTTCGACCGGCAAGCCGAAAGGCGTGATGGTCGAATACCGGCAGGCGCTGGCCCTGGTGGCCGCGGCGCGGCGCGCGTATGCGCTCACGGCGGCCGACCGCGTGCTGCAGTTCGCCGCGCCCAGTTTCGACGTCTGGGTCGAGGAGTGCTTCGGCGCGCTGTGCTCGGGATCGGCACTGGTGCTGCGCACCGACGCCTGGCTCGACAGCGGAACCCAGTTCTGGCGCCATTGCCGCGATGCCGCGGTCACCGTGCTCAACCTGCCGACCGCATTCTGGCACCGGCTGGTGATCGACGGCGAAGCGGCCGCGGCGCCGCTGGTGCGCCAGGTGATCATCGGCGGCGAAAAGGTCAATCCCGAATTCGTGGCGCGCTGGTTCGCACGCGGCGGCGCCTTGCCGCGCCTGGTCAACGCCTACGGACCGACCGAGACGACGGTCACCGCGGCGGTGTGCGTGCTGGACGACGCCGGCCGGAACGCGGCCCTGATCGGCCGTCCGCTGTCGAATTCGCGGATCCATATCCTGGACCGGCATGGCGCGCCGGTGCCGATTGGCGTGACCGGGGAGATCTGCATCGGCGGGACCGGCGTGAGCCGGGGCTACCTGGGCCGTCCGGGCCTGAGCGCGGCGTGCTTCGGCCCCGACCCGTTCAGCGCGACGCCGGGAGCGCGCCTGTACCGCACCGGCGACCTGGGACGCTTCGGCGCCGACGGCAGCGTCGCGTATTTGGGACGCAACGACGAACAGGTGAAGATCCGCGGCTTCCGCATCGAACCGGGCGAGATCGAATCGCACCTGAACCGCCATCCGGCGGTGCGCGAGGCGGTGGTCATCGCGCGCGAGGACAGTCCCGGCGACAAGCGCCTGGTGGCCTACCTGGTCGACGCCGCGCGCGCCGACGACGAGGCCGGCGCCGGCATCGAACAACTGCGCGCCTGGCTTGGCGCCGTGCTGCCGCCTTACATGGTACCGGCCGCATTCGTCCGGCTCGACGCGCTGCCGCTGACCAGCAGCGGCAAGGTCGACCGCAAGGCGCTGGCGGCGCCTCAGGCCGACGCCTACGCGGCGCAAGCCTACCAGGCGCCGCAAGGGGCGCTCGAGCAGACAATCGCGGCGCTCTGGGGCGAGCTGCTGGGGCGCGGCCAGGTCGGCCGGCTGGACAACTTCTTCGATCTGGGCGGACATTCGCTGCTGGCGGTGGTGGCGGTGAACCGCCTGCGCCAGGCCGGGGTCGAGGTGACGCTGGACGCCTTCTTCCGCTATCCGACGGTCGAGGCGATGGCGCGCTCGCTGACGGCGGGCGGCGCGTGCGGGGCGGGCGCCGAGGGCGTACTGGCCATGCGCGAGCAGGGGAGCCTGGCGCCCCTGTTCCTGGTGCACGGCATCACCGGCGATATCTTCCCGCTGTTCCCGCTCGCGCGCAGGATCGCCGACGGCATTCCGGTGTATGGCTTGCCGCTGGACGACGGCCCCCGCTACGGCAGCCTCGCGCAGCTGGCGGCACGCCACGTCGCGTCGATCCGCGCACTGCAGCGGCGCGGACCGTACCGCATCGCCGGCCATTCGTTCGGCGGCGTGCTGGCCTATGAAATCGCGGCCCAGCTCGCGGCCAGCGGCGAGCAGATTTCCTTCCTCGGCCTGATCGACAGTTATCGTCCGGAGATGGACGACTGGAGCGGCAGCGTCGGCACGCTGCAGATGCTGATGATCTACCTGCGTATCCAGCATCCCGCGCTCGACGGCGCGACCTGGGAACGGCTGGCGGCGGCGGGCGATGCCGAGCGGGCGCTGGCGCTGTGCCAGGACATGGCGCTGTTCCCGCGCGAGCTCGGCCTGGCCGAAGTGCAGCGCTGGGCGTCGAGCATGAACGCGATCATGGCCATGGCGGCCTCGTATCGGCCGGCGCCGCTGGCGCTGCCGGCGTGGCATTTCACGGCGGCGGACCTGGCGCCGACTGGCGAACGCGACTGGAGCGACCTACTGGGCGCGAACTTGCGCAGCGTGGCCGTCGGCGGCACCCACCAGGGTGTCATCCAGGAGCCGCAGGTGCGGGTGCTGGCAGCGGCCATGTCGCAGGCCTTGATGGAAGGCCGGGGCGACTGAGGCCGCGCCGGATCCGCGGCGGCGGGCGCGCCGCGGATCCGCGCGGCGATTGCGCATCGCAGGCGACCCGGCGCGCAGTGTGGAGGGGAGGGAGGGAAGAACGGGATGGCGGCACCAGGCAGGCGCCGCCCGAGTACCGCGGACGGGATCAGTAGTGCGACAGTTCCAGGGGCTGGCCCGCTAGCTTGGCCGTCTGGCAGACGATGTGGAAGCGGTAGCCGACATTGTGGACGGTCTGGATGAAGGTTTGTCCGTGGCTTTCGATCTTGGCGCGCAGGCGCCGGATATGGACATCGACGGTACGCACGCCGCCATCGAATTCATACCCCCAGATGCGGTTGAGCAGGGCTTCGCGGGTGAACACCTTGTCCGGATGGGCCGCCAGGAAACGCAGGATTTCGTATTCCTTGAACGTCAGGTCGACCGGTTCGTCGTCGATATAGGCCTTGTGGACGCCGAGGTTGATGCGCAAGTTGCCGATAATTAACTTGTTGTCGCTGTGAAAGCCGGTCTTGTGAAAGATGGCGCGCCGCATGCGGGCATTGACTTCGTCGAAGGGCGCCGGGTAGACGATGAAGTCGTCGACGCCGATGGAAAAATCGAAATTCGGAAGCTGCAGGCTGCCGGTCAATGCAATTGCGGCGATGCCACATGGCATTTGATCTGATTTCAGGAGGGCGCGGATCTTGGTATTGTTCTGCAAGCCGAAGACGCTGAACAACATGATGGCCGGCCGCTTCGACTGGATCGTATCCAGGACCCGGCTCAGGACGATATGCGTCGCGCTGTAGCCGGCTTCTTCAAGCGCCGGCGCCATGGAGCGGACTTCTTCAGAGGCATCGACTAACAGAATCTGTTTCATGTCTTTGACTTTCCTCAATACCGAAGCATTCAGAGTAGCAAGGAGATATTACGGAAATATTTCAATTAGGACAAACTAAATAGATTATTGATTCGAAGATTTTTCATTCAGTGAGCTGATATATGCATGCTGCCTAAGCGGGCATTCTTTACCCTTGCCTTAATGGAATATTATCCATTTCGGGTGGGCGCCAATGCCGCTCGCGTTGCAAATCCTCCTATGAAATTTACCTCCGCGTAATAAGCGTGGGCGACGGAGAAAGCGCTGCGATGCTTTATTTATTGCATCAGCATAGACATTTTTTATGCAACAGGGATAAGCGGGAGATAATCGATAAGCCGGGTATATTCCGGATGCATGGATTATGTCGCCCGGATAATCTATTTACCCGAATTGAATAACCGAAAAGGATTCACATCCGGCGCGCACCGACCGTATCGCGGCCGCCGCGCCTTACTGGACCGGACGCAGCTGCTCGTCGAGGGAGCGCGTGCGGCTGGTGTGGACCGTCCCGGTATGCAGGGTCGATTTCTTTTCGATCAACATGACGAGGCACTCTTCGTCGGCCACCGGATTGTGTTGCACGCCCTTGGGGACGACATAGCTCTGGCCTTCGGACAGTTCGACGTCGCCCGCCTTCATCTCGATGCGCAGCCTGCCTTTCAGGATGAAGAACAGCTCATCCTCGGCGTCATGGCTGTGCCATGCCAGCGTTCCCTTTAATTTCGCCACCTTGACGAACGAATCGTCGAGCTCGGCGACGATGCGCGGCGACCACAGTTCGGACAGCGATTCGGCGATGGCTTTCGGCGTAGTGACAGAGGACATTGCGCTTCTTTCATAAATAAAGCCGGGAAGGCCGGCTTGACGATGGGGAAAAAACGACAGGGCAGTGCGCCACCGCCCGCACTGGCGCGTCAGTCGCCGGCTTGCACCGGCAGCCGGGCGCTGGTCCACCCGGCGATACCGGCCGACATGACGCGCGCATCGCTGTAGCCCAGCTTGACGGCGCGCTTGGCCGCTTGCGGCGCTTTGCGGCACAAGGGATTCGAACAATAAAACACGAGCGGCGCCCCGCGGTCGGGCGGCAGCGCCGCCGGATCGAAGTCGACCCCCAGGTTGATCGCCCCCGGCACGTGCGCCCGGCTCCACGACTGGGGGCCGTTGAGGTCGACGACGGTCACCGGGCCGGCCTGCATGCGTTGATGAAGTTCCTGACACGAAATGGATTTCAGTCCCATTAATAGTGCAAACATCATGTCCTCCGCTGTGAATGAAAGGTGTGCTCAGTCGGCGCTGGGAGCGCGCATGCCCAGGCAACGCACGAGGGCGAGAATCACCGTGCCGGCCAGGATGCCGCCCCCGAGCAGGGCCGCGCTGCCGATCGGGGCGAACAGCCAGGCCAGCATATAGGCGATACCGCCGAGGACGATGCTCCAGCCGGCGAAGCGGCGCGCGGCCTGGTCGGCTGCACTGGGAAAATTGCGCCGCGCGCGTCCGACCAGCAGCTTCGGAATCGCATTCGCATAAACGACGACGACGGCGCCGAGCATGGCACCGAGCAGCCGGTGCGACGTTTCCTTGCTGATATAGGCCGGTTCCAGCCATGCCAGCGCAGCCGAGATGCCGATTATCAACGCGGCGCCGGCCAGTGCGCGGCCCAAGCGGTAGGGGGATGTCATGGTTTCTCCTTGCTCGACGTGGTAGTGGACTTGGCGCCAGCGGCGCGCGTGACTTGCAGGCCGAAGACGCCGGCGAAGATCAGCAGCGCGTCTTCGAGCACCGACAGCTTGATGCGATAGGTAATACTGCGGCCATGTTTCTCGGCCTCGATCAGGCCGCATGCGACGAGCACCCCGAAGTGGGCCGACATGGTGGGCTTGGACACGTCGAACAGCGACGCAAGTTCGCCGGCACCCATCGGTCCTTGCTGCAAATGCTGCAGGATCTGGCGTCGGGTCGGGTCGGAAAGGGCTTTGAATACGGCGTTCATGATTCATTATTAGCTAAACATCGAACAATTGCAAGCGCAAAAAACGCGGGCGGTGCCGTGTGGTGTTTGCTGCGGAAACCAGGGAAGGCTCAGCGTGGACGATGCATACGGAACAGCTGCTCCGGTCCGATCGTGAAATAGTCGGCCGGCCCGCCGCCGCGCAGGATATGGCCGGCGGCGGCCGTGTCGTAGATGCCGTCCCGGAGCAAGGCCTGGTCGATGTGGACTCCCACCACTTCGCCCAGCACCAGCCAGGTCGGCACCGTGTCGCCGTTCGCGCCTTGCAGCTGGATCACCTGGGTCACGCGACATTCGAACGCGACCGGGCTTTCGGCTACGCGCGGCGCGCCGACCAATTGCGACGGCATCGGCGTCAGTCCGGCCAGGGCGAATTCGTCGACCTCCGGCGGCACCGCCGCGCAGGTGCCGTTCATCGCTTGCGCAAGTGCCGTGGTCGCCAGGTTCCACACGAATTCGCCCGTTTCCCGCACGTTGCTCAGCGTATCTTTGGCCCCGATGCTGGCAAAGCCGACGATCGGTGGAACATAGTTGAATGCGTTGAAAAAACTGTAGGGCGCGAGATTGCGGATGCCGGTCTTGCTGAGCGAGGAGATCCAGCCAATCGGGCGTGGTCCGACGATCGCGTTGAAAGGATCATGCGGCAACCGGTGACCGCAACGCGGTTCGTAGAAATGGGTGGACATCGTGGATGCGGTGGCGGGTTCAAAAAGTCAGGATAACAGCTTGCCAGCTAAATCGGCGCCGGCCGCGGCCGGGCCAAGGCTGCGCGAGCCGGTCGGTATCGGCGTTATAATAAGATCAGCATTATCTGCCGCGCCGAGCATGCCACGAAAGCGAGCGCTCCCACCCCATGCACTATGCCCTCGCTCCACGCACCTTCCTCTTCAGTCACTATTTCTATACCGGGCTGCGCATCGCCACCGGCATTGTCGGCCTGACCTTCCTCACCTACGCGCTGGCCGACCTGCCGACCGCGATCGCCGTCGCCATGGGCGCCCTGTGCACCAGCCTGATGGACATGCCGAGCCCCTTGCGCCACAAGTTCAACGAAATGCTGGCGGGCGTGCTTTTGTGTTCGGTGGTGGCGCTGCTGGTCAGCCTAAGTTCGCAGGTGGAGTGGTTGCTGCTGTCGATGATCGTGCTGGTGTCGTTCCTGGCCAGCATGATGGTGGTCTATGGCAGGAAGGCGATGCCCCTGCAGTTCGCGGCCTTGTTCGTGATGATGCTCTCGAGCGAAGCGCCGTCCACGCCGCTGCAGGCGCTGCGCCATGGCGCGCTGTTCTTTGCCGGCGGCGCCGGCTACATGGCATATGCGATGCTGGTCGTGTGGCGCCTGCAGCGCCGCCTCAAGCAGCAAGTGCTGGCCGAGGCGCTGTACGAACTGGCGGTCTACACCAGCATCAAGGCCGGCTGCTACGACATGGCCAACAGCCTGCCGGCCCAGATGGAAAAGCTGGTGCGCGAGCAAAGCGTGCTGGCCGAGCGCCAGCAGGCCTCGCGCGACCTGATCCTGCGCGGCCGCGCCACGGCGGGGGAGGCGATCCTGGTGCAGGTGCACTACGCCATGTTCGACCTGTACGAGGTGGTGCTGGCGACCCACACCGATTATGTCCTGCTGCGTGAGCATTTCCGGGAAGGCCCGATCCTGCCCTTGCTGGGCGACCTGATCGGCAAGGCCGCGCGCGACATCGAGGCGGTGGCGTATGCGATGACGCGCGACCAGCCGTCGCGCCCGACGATCGATTACCGGCACGAGCTGCAAGCGCTCGACGCGGTACTCGGCGGGCTGCCTTCGGGCGCAGGCGAGGACTTCGACGCCCAGGCCGCGCTGCGCGCCACGGTCAACAAGATCGGCGAAGTGATCGCGATGATCGCGCGCCTGCACGACGCCAGCCGGGCACCCTACGGCGCGCTGCCGATGGTGCCGCAGTCGGACCTGACGCCCTTCCTCACCCAGCAGCGCTACAGCCTTGGCATCCTGCTGGCCAACCTGCGCTGGAGCTCGCCCGTGTTTCGCTTCGCGCTGCGGGTGGCGATGGCCATTTCGGTCGGACTGGTCTCGAGCCGCTGGCTGCCGTATTCCTCGCACGGCTACTGGACCGCGCTGACGATTGCCGTGATCCTGAAACCGAGCTTCAGCCTGACCCGCCAGCGCCGCGCCGACCGCCTGATCGGGACCCTGATCGGCTGCATGATCACCGCCGTGATCCTGCATTTCGTGCATTCGCCGGCCTTGCTGATCGGCGTGCTGTTCGTGGCGACCGCCGCGGCGCCGGCTTTCCTGTCCATCAAATACCGCTACACCGCGATTGCCGCCAGCGTGCAGGCGCTGCTGCTGATCGGGCTGACCGTGCCGCATGGCGGCAGCGGCATCAGCGAGCGCCTGCTCGACACACTGCTCGGCACCCTGATCGCCACCTTCTTCAGCTACGTGCTGCCGAGCTGGGAGTACCAGAACCTGCCGCGCCTGGTGGGTGCGGTGCTGGACGCCAACCGCAAGTACATCGATGCGGCGGCCGACCTGCTGTTAAAGCGCAGCGGCGACGACGTCCACTACCGCGTCAGCCGCAAACGCTTCATGGACAGCCTGGCCACGCTCAGCGCGGCGCTCGGGCGCATGCTCGACGAGCCGACCGCCAAGCAGCGCGCCCCGAGCGACTTGAACCGCTTCACGGTGCAGAACTACCTGCTGGTGGCCCATATCGCCGCGCTGCGCCTGCTCTTGCAGCGCTATGCCGAGCATTTGCCGGCCGCCGAGGTCGAGGCGGCCCTCGAGCGGGTGTTCGCCGAGGTCAGGGTCAGCCTGGGCAGCGCGCCCGCGCCCGCAGCCGCAGAAGCGCCGGAACGCAGCACCTGGATCGCCCAATGGCCCGGCTGGGCACCGCTGCAGCGCCGCCTGCGCCTGCTGCAGCGCGATGCGGCCCAGGTGGCCGACAGCAGCGCCGCCATCGACGCCGTCCTCACCCGCAAATGAGCCGCGCGGCCGCCGGCCGCATGTTTTGGATAGGAGCTCGGGCGGAAACGACGGATAATGGCGGATTATTCGTCAGCATCACTTCGGAATTCTCCCATGGAAATCAAAGTCAACTTCCTCGACAAACTGCGCCTCGAAGCCAAGTTTGACGACTTCACCGTCATCGCCGACCAGCCGATCCGCTACAAGGGCGACGGCTCGGCGCCCGGTCCTTTCGATTACTTCCTGGCCTCGTCGGCCCTGTGCGCGGCCTATTTCGTCAAGTTGTATTGCAATACTCGCAATATCCCGACCGAGAATATCCGCCTGTCGCAAAATAATATCGTCGACCCGGAAAACCGGTATGCCCAGATTTTCAAGATCCAGGTCGAACTGCCCGCCGATATCTCGGACAAGGACCGCCAGGGCATCCTGCGTTCGATCGAGCGCTGCACCGTGAAAAAAGTGGTGCAGGCCGGACCCGAGTTCGTGATCGAAGAAGTGGCCAACCTCGATGCCGACGCCCAGGCGCTGCTGACGCTGCAGCCCGACGCCGCGTCGCAGACTTTCATCATGGGCAAGGATTTGCCGCTCGAGCAAACCATTGCGAACATGTCGGGCCAGTTGGCGGCACTCGGCATCAAGATCGAAATCGCGTCCTGGCGCAATATCGTGCCGAACGTCTGGTCGCTGCATATCCGCGACGCCCATTCGCCGATGTGTTTCACGAACGGCAAGGGCGCGACCAAGGAAAGCGCACTGGCTTCGGCCCTGGGCGAATATATCGAACGCCTGAATAACAACCACTTCTACGCCGGTGCATTCTGGGGCGAAGACATCGCCCGCGCCGATTTCGTCCATTATCCGAACGAGCGCTGGTTCATGCCGGCTGCCGACGATGCTCTGCCGTCCGAGATTCTCGATGACTACTCGCTCGGTATTTACGATCCCGACGGCGAATTGCGTGGTTCGCACCTGATCGACACCAATTCCGGCAATACCGCGCGCGGCATCGTGTCGCTGCCGTTCGTGCGCGAGTCCGATGGCGAGACCGTGTATTTCCCATCGAATCTGATCGAAAACCTGTACGCCAGTAACGGCATGAGTGCCGGCAATACGCTGGCCGAAGCCCAGGTGCAATGCCTGTCCGAGATTTTCGAACGCGCGGTAAAGCGCGAAATCCTGGAAGGCGAAATGGCCTTGCCGGATGTGCCGCAGGACGTGCTGGCGAAATACCCCGCCATCCTGGCCGGTATCGCGGCGCTGGAAGAGCAGGGCTTCCCGGTGCTGGTCAAGGATGCCTCGCTCGGCGGCATGTATCCGGTGATGTGCGTGACGCTGATGAACCCGAAGACGGGCGGCGTGTTCGCCTCCTTCGGCGCCCACCCGAGCTTCGAGGTGGCCTTGGAGCGCAGCCTGACGGAATTACTGCAGGGGCGCAGTTTCGAAGGCCTGAACGACTTGCCGCAGCCGACCTTCGCCAGTCAAGCCGTGACGGAGCCGTATAACTTCGTCGAGCACTTCATCGATTCGAGCGGCGTGGTGTCGTGGCGCTTTTTCAGCGCGAAAGCCGATGTCGATTTCGTCGAGTGGGATTTCTCCGGCCAGGGCGAGAATTCGAATGCCGAGGAAGCGGCAACCCTGCTCGCCATTCTCGCCGACATGGGCAAGGAAGTGTACACGGCCGTGTACGACCAGCTGGGCGCCGTCGCCTGCCGCATCCTGGTGCCCGGTTATTCGGAAATCTATCCGGTCGAAGATCTGGTCTGGGATAACACCAACAAGTCGCTGCTGTTTCGCGAAGACATCCTGAACCTGCACCGCCTCGACGACGACCAGTTGGAAGCCCTGCTGGAGCGCCTGGAAAACAGCGAGCTCGACGAATACTCCGACATTGCCAGCCTGATCGGCATCGAGTTCGACGAGAACACCGTCTGGGGCCAGTTGACGGTGCTGGAATTGCGGCTGCTGATCAACCTCGCCCTGAACGAATTCGAGGAAGCGCATGAACTGGTGGGCGCCTTCCTCCAGTACAACGACAACACGGTCGAGCGCAAACTCTTCTACCAGGCCATGAACGTGGTGCTCGAGGTCGAGCTCGACGAGGAACTGGAACTCGACGATTACCTCGTCAATTTCCGCCGCATGTATGGCGACGAGCGCATGGATGCGGTGCTGGGTTCGGTCGACGGCAGCGTGCGCTTCCACGGCCTGACGCCGACCAATATGCAGCTCGAGGGGCTGGAGCGGCATCATCGGCTGATCGACAGCTACCGCAAGCTGCATACGGCGCGGGCGAAGGCGGCGCTATGAGGCGCTGATTTGTATCGTAGCTTTTCCAGCCGATGTTTGATGTTGCTGTAGAGATAGTTCTATGGCAATGTCTGGGATCACGCGTGGGGGGGTGAGGCTCTCCGTGGTTTCCATCATCGACATCGGAGAATGACATGCAGCGCACACATCTGTTATCCACGCTGGTAAGCGCTACGCTCGCGGCGGCCATGGCCGCCAACGCGGCCGCGGCGCCGAAAGCGGCCACGCCCGCCGCCGCCCCGGCCGCCAGCGCCTACAACCAGCCGCCCAAGGAAATCCTCGACGTCATGCGCGCCCCGGCCTCGCCGTCGCCCTTGCTCAGCCCGACGCGCGACAAACTGATGCTGGTGACGATGGACGACTATCCGTCGATCGCCAAGGTGGCCACGCCCTTCCTGCGCCTGGCGGGCGTGCGCATCGAACCGGGTAACCGCAGCCAGCACGACACGCCGGGCGGCTACGGCATCCCGCCGTGCGTGAGCGCCATCGACCTGGTGCAGGTCGCCGACGGCAAGCAGCTCGCGGTCAAGCTGCCGGCCGGCGCCTGCCCGCGCCGTCCCGTGTGGAGCGCCGACGGCCGGCGCTTCGTGTTCGAGAACATCACCACCGACGCCGTCGAACTGTGGGTGGGCGACGCCAAATCCGGCGCCGTGCGCCGGCTCCCGGGCGTGCGCCTGAACCAGATGTTCGGCGACCAGCTGCGCTGGATGCCGGACCAGAAGACCCTGCTGGTCAAGCTGGTGGCGGGTGGCAAGGCGCCGCCGGCCGCGGCGCCCGGCTCGGACGGCCCCGGCATCCAGGAATCCCTGGGCGCGACCGGCCAGAGCAGCACCTACGAGAACCGCGATACGCTGCGCAACCGCCAGGACGAGGCGCTGTTCGAGTACTACGGCAGCTCGCAACTGGCGCTGGTCGATGTCGCCAGCGGCAAGATCACCCCGGTCGGCAAACCCGGCCTGTTCGAGGAACTCGATGTGGCGCCGGATGGCCGCCATGCGCTCGTGACCGAGATCCGTCCGCCGTATTCCTACGTCACCACCTTCGACCGCTTCCCGAAGCAGATCGATCTGTGGGACCTGGCCGCCCGTCCGGCGAAGGGCGCCAACCCGGTGGTGCGCGCCATCGCCGCGCTGCCGCTGGCCGACCGCGTGCCGAACCGCGGCGTGCCGACCGGTCCGCGCAACTTCACCTGGCGTCCGACCGAGGCCGCGACCCTGGTCTGGGCCGAGGCGCTCGACGGCGGCAACCCGAAGGCCGCGGCGGCCGAACGTGACAAGCTGATGCTGCTGAAGGCGCCCTTCGACGCGGCCCCGGTCGAGATCACCCGCACCGCGCAGCGCTATGCGGGCCTGGCCTGGAGCGAGCAGCCGGGCGTGGCGCTGCTGTCCGACTACGACGTCGACCGCAAGTGGCACCGCACCTGGCAGATCAACGTCGACGACGCGGCCAACACGCGGCGCCTGCTGTGGGACATGTCGAGCGACGAGAAATACGCCGACCCGGGCGCGCCGGTACGGCGCCAGCTCGCCAACGGCTACTCGGTGATCCGCCTCGATGGCGACACCATGTACCTGTCCGGTGCCGGCTCATCGCCTGCCGGCGACCGTCCTTTCCTGGACCGGTTCGACCTCAAGACGCAGGCGGCCGAACGCCTGTACCGCAGCGGCGGCGCCTCGTATGAGCAGTTCCTCGGCTTCGCCGACAACGACACCAGCCGTTTGCTGACCTGGTACCAGTCGGCCGCGGAAACGCCGAACGCGTTCGTGCGCACGCTGGGCGCGCGCACGGCGGCCGAGAAGGGCGAGCCGGGCTACGCCTCGGCCAGCACCGCGCTGACCCACCTGGTCGATCCGGTGCCGCAGGTACGCGAGATCAAGAAGCGCCTCGTCAAGTACAAGCGCGCCGACGGCGTCGACCTGTCCTTCACCCTGTACACGCCGCCGGGCTACAAGGAAGGCACGCGCGTGCCGACCATCCTGAACGCCTATCCGATGGATTACGCGGACGCCTCGAAGGCCGGCCAGACCACCGGCTCGCAGGCCACCTTCACCCGCCTGCGCCAGTACCGCCTGCTGCTGCTGTCGGGCTATGCCATCATCGACAGCGCCGCCTTCCCGATCGTCGGCGATCCGCGCAAGGCCTACGACACTTACACCGAGCAGCTGGTCGCGAATGCCAAGGCGGCCGTCGACGAAGCCGTGCGCCTGGGCGTCACCGACCCCGAGCGCGTGGGCGTCACGGGCCATAGCCATGGCGCGCTGATGACGGCCAACCTGCTGGCCCATTCGACCCTGTTCCGCGCCGGCGCCGCCACCAGCGGTTCGTACAACAAGTCGCTCACGCCTTTCGGTTTCCAGAACGAGCGCCGCTCGGTGTGGGAAGCGCCGGACGTCTACACCAAGGCCTCGACCTTCTTCTATGCCGACAAGCTCAAGACGCCGCTCCTGATCGTGCACGGCGGCGACGATGCCAACCCGGGAACGACGCCGCTCCAATCGACCAAGCTGTATGAGGCAATCCGCGGCAACGGCGGCGTGACGCGCCTGGTCATGCTGCCGTACGAGCCGCACTGGTACGCGGCGCGCGAATCGAACGAACAGCTGATCTACGAAATGTTGCGCTGGTTCGACAAGTACGTCAAAAACGCGCCGGTTGGCGTGACCAGCGCCAGCCGCTGAGGGGGCGCGCGTCCCTGCCGCACCGACTACCGCGGCAGGGCGGCCAGGGTTCAAGCGGCGTGCTGTTTGACCCAGGCCACGTATTTGTCCATCCAGCCTTGCAGGAAGGCCTGGCTGCCGGGGCCGATATTCCCGGCGCCGTCGAACAAGCCTTCCTTGGCCTGGATAAAGGCTTCCGGCTGACCCAGCGTCGGCACGTCGAGATAGGCCAGCACATTGCGCAGGTGCTGCTGCGCCAGGGCGGTGCCGACCGCGCCGATGGACGCGCCCAGCACGCCGGCCGGCTTGCCGGCCCAGGCATTCTGTCCATAGGGGCGCGAGGCGTGGTCGATGGCGTTCTTCAGCACGCCCGGAATCGAGCGGTTGTACTCGGGGGTCACGAACAACAGGCCCTGGGCGGCGGCAATTTCCCCTTTCAGGCGCACGACCTGGGCGGACGGCTGCGCGTCGTCGTCCTGGTTGTACAGCGGCAAATCGCCGATTTCCAGCGGCTTGAATGAAAATTCCGACGGCGCCAGCTTGACGATGGCGTTCGCCAGCTGGCGATTGAATGAATCCTTGCGCAGGCTGCCTACCACGACGGCGATGTTGTATTGGCTCATGATTTTTATCCTTGAGTTAGCGGCCCGCTGCGGCAAACGCGGGTGATCCGATGATACGACCAATCGCGGCGCGACGTGGGCGCGCCGGCTACCGCGTGCGCAAGCGTGGTGGACGCCAGGCGCACACTTCATCGTGAAGCGCTTTCACCTGCCTGTCGCGCTCGTACTACGGTTTTTCCCCCTTTGCGATGCCCCTGCGGTGGAATTGGCATCATCTATCCGCCGGGGATCATTGTCGAGCTCCATGCCAAATCAGCCGACATCGATGAGCGCATGCCGAGGTCACGCCCAAACCTGAGCATGTAATTTTCCCGGCGCCACCGACAGTGCTAAACTCCCGCCCTCACATCGACGTTTCAAATAGCCATGACGAACAAAAAACAGCCTCCAGCGGGCAAACCTGCCGGCGCGCCCGCCGGCCGCCCTGAGAACCCATTCATCGATGGCGGCTTCTACGACCGCGTGCGCGACTACACCGAGCGCGACGCCACGTTCTCGAAAGAGTTGAAGTCGATCGCCGACCGCGGCGCCGGCAAGCAGAGCACGGACGCGCGCTTTGCGCTATCGCTGGAACATCTGCGCGGCATCGTCAAGAAAGGCGCGTCCCTGGGCGAGATGCTCGAGCGGATCGTCAGGGGCACGGAATCGGGCCTGTGGGAACCGTGGCTGAGCACCTACGGTATCGAGCTGCGCGGCGTCAGCTACGACAAGGCCGGCCCGCGCAATGCCCGGCTGGCGCTGGACATCAGCCTGAACGCCAAGGCCAATCCCCTGTTCGCCAACGCCGGCATCCGCAACTGGCGCAGCCTGGTCGCCGAAGACTGCGCCCAGTTGCAGGTCGAGAAGCCGACCGTCGAAACGGCGGCGAAGGCCTATGCGATTTTCTTCCTCGACGCGGCAGAATAAATAAGGGAAACACCATGGTCCTCGAGAGTGCGGAACTGTTGATCAAGGCCGGCATGGAAGCCGAATTCGAAGCGGGGGTACGCCAGGCGACACCGCTGTTCCAGCGTGCCCGCGGCTGCGCCGGCATGCAGCTCCAGCGTGGGATTGAAAACCCACGCGCGTATCGCTTGCTGGTACGCTGGGAGACGGTCGAGGACCATAACGTGCATTTTCGCGGCAGCGAGGATTTCCAGGAGTGGCGCCGCCTGGTCGGCCACTGTTTCGACGGCGTGCCGAACGTCTTTCACCTGGAGACCGTGCTCGAAGGTTTCTGAGCAGGGCCGAACCATGTGCGTCAATTACCGTCCCCCTACGCCCGAACAATTCGGCACGCTCGGCGCCTTCAGCGATTTGCCCTCCGACTGGCGCTGGCCTGAAGAAACCTGGAAGGACTACGCCGCGCCCATCCTGCGTGCCGGCCACGATGGCCGTCCGGCCGCCTGCCTGGCAAGCTACGGCATGGTCCCGCGGCGCCAGATTGCGCCCGAGATCAAACCCTTCGACACCATGAACGCGCGCGCCGAATCGCTCGGCGAGCGGCGCTCCTTCGCCCCGGCCTGGCGCCGCCTGCAATTGTGCGCCGTGCCGATGGCCTGGTTCTACGAGCCCTGTTATGAAACCGGGCGCGCGGTGCGCCATGCGATCGGCATGCGTGACGAATCGCTGTTCTTTGTCGCCGGGCTGTGGCGCGACTGGCCCGAGGGCGACGGTAGCGTCTCGTCGTCGTTCACCCAGATCACGATCAACGCCGACGATCACCCGCTGATGGGACGCATGCACAAGCCCGGGGACGAGAAGCGTTCGCTGGTGATCCTGCCGCAGGATGAAGTGGGCGACTGGCTCGGCTGCACTGACATCGAGATGGCGCGCAGCTTTTTGCGCCATTATCCGGCGCAGGAGATGCGCGACTGGGCTGCGCCGCCGGTATCGCGCAAGGTGGTGGAACCGTCGCCGAACCTGGAGCTGTTCTGATCGATAACGACGACGTCTCCTGCGCCGGCCAGGCTGCCCGTATCGCCTGACTACGGTCGTGGCCTGCAAGGCCGGTGCGGACCGGTTATCATCCTTGTCTCACTTGACAGAGGATCCCACCCGCCATGACGACGTCCAGCTATCCAGATACCCGCCTCCTGATCGCCAACGAATGGCTCGACGCCAGCGGCGGCAAGACGATCCCCGTGCTCAATCCCGCCACCGGCCAGCCGATCGGCAATGTGGCCCATGCCGGCATCGCCGACCTGGACCGCGCGCTGGTCGCCGCCCAGAGCGGCTTCGACACCTGGCGCGCCGTGCCCGCGGCCGAACGCGCCGCCACCATGCGCCGTGCGGCGCAGCTGCTGCGCGAGCGCGCCGGCGACATCGCCCGCCTGCTGACGCAGGAGCAGGGTAAGCCGCTGGTCGAAGCCAAGGGCGAGATTCTGGCTGGCGCCGACATCATCGACTGGTTCGCCGCCGAAGGCATGCGCGTGTATGGCCGCATCGTCCCGTCGCGCAATCCGGCGGCGCAGCAACTGGTGCTGAAGGAGCCGGTCGGTCCGGTCGCCGCGTTCACGCCCTGGAATTTCCCGATCAACCAGATCGTGCGTAAGCTCGCCGCGGCGCTGGCCACCGGCTGCTCCTTCCTGTGCAAGGCGCCGGAAGAGACCCCGGCCTCGCCGGCCGCGCTGCTGCAGTGCTTCGTCGACGCCGGCCTGCCGCCGGGCGTGGTGGGCCTGGTGTTCGGCGATCCGGCCGAGATTTCCGGCTACCTGATTCCGCACCCGGTGATCCGCAAGGTGACCTTCACCGGTTCGACCCCGGTCGGCAAGCAGCTGGCCAGCCTGGCCGGGGCCCACATGAAGCGCGTGACGATGGAGCTGGGCGGCCATGCGCCGGTCATCATCGCCGAGGACGCGGACGTGGCGCTGGCCGTGAAAGCGGCCGGCGGCGCCAAGTTCCGCAATGCCGGCCAGGTGTGCATCTCGCCGACCCGCTTCCTGGTGCACAACGCAGTCAAGGAAGAATTCACGCGCGCCTTCGTGCAGCATGCCGAACGCCTGAAACTCGGCGATGGCCTGGTCGAGGGCACGACCCTGGGGCCGCTGGCCAATGCCCGGCGCGTCACGGCGCTGTCGAAAGTCGTCGAGGATGCCCAGGCGCGCGGCGCGACGCTCGCCACCGGCGGCAAGCGCATCGGCGAGACCGGCAACTTCTTCGCACCGACCATCCTGGCCGACGTACCGCTCGACGCCAGCGTGTTCAACGACGAGCCCTTCGGCCCGATCGCCGCGATCCGCGGCTTCGACAGCCTGGAAGAAGCGATCCAGGAAGCGAACCGCCTGCCGTACGGCCTGGCCGGTTACGCCTTCACGCGCTCGATCAAGAACGCCCAGCTCTTGATGAACCGGATGGAAGTGGGCATGCTGTGGATTAACCAGCCGGCGACGCCGAGCGCGGAGATGCCATTCGGCGGTATCAAGGACTCGGGCTATGGCACCGAAGGCGGGCCGGAGGCGATGGAGGGCTACCTGAACACCAAGTCCGTCTCGATGGTCGGCGTGTAAGCCGATCCCGAAACGGATGGCGAAGGCCCCTGGTGTTCCAGGGGCCTTTTTTCATGCGTGACCGAGAAAGGGACCACATCAACGACGCCGGCGGCCTTGGCCACGATCGGAACGACGCTGACACACAACGTTTCGCGCGACATGCAGGCAGGACCCGACCGGTTGCAGGCGAGGGCGGAAGTTCAACCCGGCATGTACGCGCATGCGAATAGGCTTTGCAAACGGCGTCGAACTGGCTATAATTCGCCCCCTGCTGAAGACGACAACCAAATCACGGTGTTGCGCCGACAGACAGAACCGCGGAAAACGCGGCGCACGATAGAAAAGAAGTTGACGATAAACGCGAAACACTGCATAATCTCATCTCTCTGCTGCAGCGAACAAAACGATTCGCACTAAACAGCAAGCAGTACCGAATAAAGTTCTTTAAAAATTAACAGTCGATAAGTGTGGGCGTTTGATGAAGGTGCCAGTGACTTCGGTCACTGATTACTTAAATTATCAAATGTTCACAAAAAAGAAATACGTTGCTCAGCAATGAGTAAC